>Ga0272448_1001018_pt1 | contig 39587 bp, 29 predicted proteins | sample YNPCB0191_FD_202220 | JGI IMG/M metagenome (GOLD analysis project Ga0272448, IMG submission 202220) | Hot spring sediment microbial communities from Yellowstone National Park, WY, United States - YNP-CB-019-1 | ecosystem: Environmental > Aquatic > Thermal springs > Hot (42-90C) > Sediment...
GGCCATCTTTGCCGCGCGGGACACCAAACTCGAACTGGCCCGACAACGAAGGAAACAAGCTCGAATCAACCGCCAAAATTCGCTTACCACCCCACCCGCTTTTTCCAATTGACGCTGAACCAAAACAAATTGAACAACGAAGGAGTCACCATGACTGAAACCAACCAAAAAACCGAATCACAACTCTCAACAAAGTTCCGCAAGATAGTCACCGGAGGTCCCCAAATGAAATTAGCCATCTTCCTTCTTGCCGCTACTACTGTTGCCGCGCCGCTCGACTGGCCGCCCATCACCCGCGAATGCAAACCGTGGACCTACCACTGGTGGCCCGGCAGTGCCGTGGACAAAGAAAATCTCACACGGGAACTCACCCGCTACCGCGACGCCGGCCTCGGCGGCGTCCACATCATCCCGATTTACGGCGTAAAAGGCGCCGAGTCGCGCTACATCGAGTATCTCAGTCCGCGCTGGATGGACATGCTCCGCCACACCGTCACCGAAGCGAACCGTCTCGGCCTCGGCGTGGACATGACCACCGGCACCGGCTGGTGTTTCGGCGGCCCCAATGTCACCACCAACGACGCCAACGTCACCACTAAAGACGGTGTCACGATGAAGCCGACCATGAAAGTCAAACGCGCCGCCCCCGGCGGCGAAGGCTGGATGTTGAACCCATTTTACGCCGACGCCATGCGCCGTTATCTCCAGCGGTTCACCGACGCCTTCGCCAACTACGACGGCCCGAAACCGCGCGCGATGTACCATGACTCCTACGAGTACAACTGCAACTGGTCGCCGAATCTTCCTGCCGAGTTTGAGCGCCGACGCGGCTACCAACTTCCTATCGCCGAGTTGTTCAGTCCGAAAGGAAACGCCCAACTCAAGCACGACTACCGCGAGACGATCTCCGACCTGATGATCGAAAGCGCCTGGCCCATCTGGACAGCTTGGTGCCGTGATCACGGCTTCCTCACGCGCAACCAGGCCCACGGCTCGCCCGCCAACCTCCTCGACCTCTACGCGCTCGCCGATATTCCCGAAACGGAAATGTTCCACACCGACCGCGACAAATTCATCGCAAAGTTCGCCTCCTCCGCCGCCCACGTCGCCGGACGCAAACTCGTCGCCGCCGAAACCGGCACCTGGCTGGCCGAACATTTCAACGAGACTCTCGCCGAACTCAAAATCCTCGCCGACGACCTCTTCCTCAGCGGCGTCAATCACATTTTCTATCACGGTTGCTGTTATTCGCCCGACGACGCGCCGTGGCCCGGCTGGCTGTTCTACGCCTCCACGCAAATGAACCCGCGCAACGCCATCTGGCGCGACGCGCCTGCGTTGAACCGCTACATCGCCCGGTGCCAGTCGGTTCTGCAGGCCGGCGCGCCGGACAACCCCGTTCTGCTCTACTGGCCCATCCACGACCTCTGGCACGATCCGAAAGGCATGGAACAGAAACTCACGGTTCACGCCCGCGAGTGGTTCCACGGCCAACCCATCGGCGCCGTCGCGAAACAACTCTGGCAGCGCGGCTACGGCTTCGACTACATCTCCGACCGGCAATTGGCCGCCCTGACCGGCCGGTACGTGATTGTCGTTCCGCCCTGCCAACACCTGCCCGCCGCAACAAAACGCGCCTTGGACCAGCTCGCCGCCAGCGGCAGCACCGTGCTCTACGAAGGAAAACTTCCCGACGAATCCTTGCGAGAACCGCTGGTGGACATTCCCGGTCTGCAGTTCATCCGCCGCGCCCTTCCCGATGGACGCTATTACTTCATCGCCAACCAGGGCACCAATGCGGTTGACGGTTTTGTCCCGCTGGCCACCCGATTTGCCAGCGTGGCGCTGATGGACCCGATGACCGGCCACATCGGTCTGGCCCGCCACAACCATCGCGCCGCGTATCTTCAGCTTGCGCCCGGCGCGTCCATCATCCTCCGCACATTCCACACCGAAATCACCGGCGAACCGTGGCATTACGAAAAACCCGGCGCGCCGGTCGAAATCACCGGCACTTGGGAAATCCGCTTCATTGCGGGCGGCCCCGAATGGCCGCCGCCGTTCCGAACCGACAAACTCGCTTCGTGGACAGCACAAGGCGGCGAGGCGGAACGTTTTGCCGGCACGGCGCGGTACACAACGACCTTTGACGCGCCGCCGGGCCGAGAAGGCCCGTGGTGGCTTGATCTCGGCGAAGTCTGCCACAGCGCGCGAGTTCGCCTCAACGGCTGCGACCTCGGCACGCTCATCATGCCGCCGTACCGGGTGCGCGTCGAGCGACTCCGTCCGAAGGGCAACCGCTTGGAGGTGGAAGTGACCAATCTTTCCGCCAACCGCATCCGCGATCTCGACCGTCGCAAAGTCCCGTGGCGCATCTTCCACGACATCAACTTCGTCAACATCAACTACAAACCCTTTGATGCCTCCGCGTGGCCGATTCGTGCTTCCGGCCTCCTCGGCCCGGTGACGTTGCGTTGAGGTGTGCGCATTTGCCCGTCCTGCGCGACTCGTGGTGGACGGCGCCGTTCGTCGTCGAGGGAGCGTTGTGCCGAATTTCCCACTGCTGGATGCAGAATAGGTGTTGTCGCGGGGACAAAGAACCGCTACAGTGCCTTGTGCTGAGAAGGAGGCTGGTCATGATGAAAAAAACAATACTGGCCGTTGACGATGATGAGGAACTTTTGGGGCTGCTGGAGCACATCCTGCTGGATTCCGATTACCAAATCCATACAGCCACCAACGGCAAGGACGCCCTCAAACTGGCTCGCAAACTTCAGCCCGACCTCATCCTGCTCGACATCCTGATGCCGGGCATGAACGGCTACGAGGTGCTGGAAGAATTGAAACGCGATGACGACACAGCGATGATCCCGGTCATCATGCTCAGCGGTCTCAACGACGAACGCTCCAAAGTCAAAAGTGCCGAACTCTACAGCGAATCCTACCTGACCAAACCGTTCACCACCACCGAACTGCTTTCCAAGATCGAGGAAGTGCTCCGTCGCAGGGGCGGGGGATAACTCTCCGCCGGCTCCTTGCAGGGGTGGTTGCCCTCCACGCGCCGGCAAAATCGTTACCTTGCGCAGAAGAACACGCGCGTTTCACCGCGCCGCATCGGCAATGTGAAACGCGGACCTTGTCCGACCGCTTCACCTGTCAACACATCGCGCACCACAGCGGGGCGACCCGTGTTGATGCTCAGCGGCCCGTCCTGCGATGCGTGCAGAGCGAGGAACGGCCCGTTCGCATACACGTTGCAGTCGGTCTCGGTGAACAGATGTACACCGGCCGCACGTGCTGCCTGCCGCAACGATTTGCTCGTCACTCCGTTTTCGTCCACAAACAATGACACGCCGTGACCGCGTTCGCGCGCAATCCGCGCCACCCGCGCCCGCTCGCCAGGCGTAAAACACCAACCGTTGACAAACACAAACAACTTCGCCTGCACGCGACCGGCCAGCACATCATCGAGGAGGTACTGCCCGTACGGCGTTCCCATGCGGCCGAGCGCCGCGCGACCTTCGTACACCGTTTTCCGCGATACGGGCACCCCGCCGGGCGCGACGCGCAACATGCTCGCCTCGTCAATCACCGCCGCGACTTCAGGACGAAATGGCGTCGGTTTCTTGAGGAAATACTCATCCAGTTGTTCAAGCCGTTTCATCACTGCCCACATGCCGGCGTCGTTGAACCAGCCGCTGGCGCCGAGGTCCATCCACCACGTCCCCCAATGCCGAAGCGCCTCCTGCGCCACGTTGCGAGCCAATAACGCGTTGGTTTCCTCCAACGTCGTCACATGGTCACGCCAGCCTGGCGGTGTGCCGGTGGCCCGATACGTGTGCGTGTCATCCTCGTTCAGCCACAATTTACCGGCCAGCGCGACGCTTTCCGCCGCGCTCATCGAGGGCGCGCTGCCGCCCGGTCCCCGGTCGAAGTACGAAATCGGCGAACACAACACGTCAATGTCCGGACACTCCAGCACGCGCCGCAACGCGTAGTGTCCCGACGTGGCCGGACCGTTCGCCACCGGACCAAACTCAAAAACGTAACCGTAAAAGAACACAACAAGTTTTCGGCCCCCCGATGCCTTGCGCGCCGCGCGCGCCAGTTCGAGGATGCAATCGGCCATTGCCTTCTGTTGGAACTGCGCCCAGTCCACGAGACTCGCCGACCAGAACATATTCGTGGTGCGCCGCTCCGCCGGCGTCGGCACTGGCATCTCCGGTTTGCCGCGCATCTTCAACCACTGCCGCCATGCGGCAAAGTCGGCGGGGGCGTACCCGTTCAGAGGATGCTTCCATGTGTCGAGATAAAACCATTCGCCGGTGTTCTGGCCCGTGGGATGATAACCAGCGACGTGGTTGCCGAACTTTTCCTCCAAATGCCTAATCAACGCCGTCAACCGCTCGGCAGCGTCGTGACGATACCGCGGCGACGACGGCACGGCCCCATCGCGATGGCCGTCATCCCACTGCATCACCTCTTCGGGATGCGCCTCACGCCACCACGGCGGCGGATTCATCCCGATCCGCGGCAAAAGCAACGCCTGCGGATTTGCACGCAACACTGTCTCGCACATGGCATCTACACCCTTCCAGTCCACCGCCTCACCCGGTTTCGGCCACGGCAAATGAATGGGGAAGCTGACAAAACGCACGCCGACATTGGCAGCGAGTCGGATTTGCGACTCGAACACATCCGGCGGCCCGCCGAGTCGCACAAACGGCTGGCCGGGACGGTAGAACGCGATGTGGAGCTGGCAGGGCGGCGTGGCGCGGGCGCGGAAACGGACCGTGTAACGTTGTCCCGGCACGAGGGTCAGGTTGGGTTGCGAGTAGATGTGAAAATCCTGTGTGGATTTTGTCACGCTGATCCGTATCACCTCGTGAGAGGCCCGCACCCGGTCCGTCCTATTGGGAGGCCAGACAATCCAGCGAGAGAGGAGATGATTATCGAATCGGATGTCCTGCAGCTCGACTTCGCTCTGGGTCTGACCGAATCGAATGTGCATCGTGCCGTTGGTGGCGCCGTCGGTGGCCGTGAATTCAAACTGGATGGACTGCCAGTCGTTGGAAATGGAAATAGGTGCGGAGCCGGGCGCACCCCAGAACATTCGCGCGCGAACCGGTTGGCCGTCCACGACGATTCGCGGCGCGCCGTTGGGGGAACTCACACGAACAGTGAGCGCGAATGAGGCGTTTGCGACCAGCAACAGAACAAGCGGCGCTCTCATATAACAGCCCCCTCATTAGCAAACCGAGCAGGGTCACGCAAGCGAATGAACCGAAAGGAATTCACGCTCCCAAGCTGTTGCCCGCCACCACCATTTTCTCGGCGCTGGAACTCTGAGCGAGGATGGGATATTCTGTGGTCATGCTTCTGGAACTGCAAGGCGTTCACAAACGCTATGAGTCGCCGCCGGTCGAAGTGCTGCGCGGCATCCATTTTCAACTCGACGTCGGCGAGGCCGTCGCCATTGTCGGCCCCAGCGGCTCCGGCAAAAGCACGTTGCTGAACATTCTCGGCGCGCTCGACCGCCCAACGCAGGGCCGGGCGCTGTTCGATGGCCGCGACCTCGCGGCGTTGACGGAGTCGGAGCTGGCCGCCATTCGCAACCGGCAGATCGGGTTCGTGTTTCAACTGCACCACCTGCTGCCGCAATGCACGGTGTTGGAAAACGTTCTGATCCCGACGCTGGCGCGCCAACCGGCCGATCCCGCTGCCGCCGAACGCGCCGTGAAGTTGCTGGAGCGAGTCGGCTTGCAACACCGGCTCGAACACCGGCCCGGCCAGCTTTCCGGCGGCGAGTGCCAGCGCGTGGCCGTCGCACGCGCCCTCATCAATCAGCCGAAACTCCTTCTCGCCGATGAACCGACCGGGGCGCTCGACCATGCCAACGCCGCCAGCCTCGGCCAGTTGCTCATCGAATTGAACAAAGAACAAGGCATCGCGCTGGTGGTGGTGACACACTCGCTGGAGTTGGCGAAGCGGCTGCCGAGAGTGATGGAGTTGCGCGACGGGGTGTTGAGCGGATAATCCGCAGATTTCGCAGATGACACAGATTTTATGCAACAGGAGAAAAAAGACCCCAAAACATACGCCATCATTGGAGCGGCAATGGCCGCGCACCAGGAGGCGCTCGCGTTGGAGCTGACCACTCGCAACATTCCCTACCGCCCCGAAGTCGAACTGCCGGTCCGTTACAAAGGGCAGCAGCTCAACACGAGTTACCGCGCCGACTTCATTTGCTTTGATTCTGTGGTGGTCGAGTTGAAGGCGTTGGCCAAACCCAGTGGGGTGGAAGAAGCCCAAGTCATCAACTACCTCAAGGCCACCGGCCTTACCATTGGTTTGCTCGTGAACTTCGGTGCCCCATCGCTCGAATACCGCCGTCTGATCCGTTCCCCATCTGTGAAATCTGCGAAATCTGCGGATTCCCATTCATGACTCTGACCACGTTCATTGGCCGCAGTTTGCGGTTTTACTGGCGAACGCATCTCGGCGTCCTCGCCGGGGTGGCGGTGGCGGGCGGGATCCTGACCGGCGCGCTGGCGGTGGGCGACTCGGTCCGATTCAGTCTGCGCCAACTCGCGTTGGCGCGGCTGGGGCGCGTGACGCACGCCATCGTCACGGGCGACCGTTTTTTCCGAGAGAAACTCGCCGAGGAAACGGAAACCACGCCGATTCTGTTCGCGCGCGGCACGGTGTCGTTGCCCGACGGCACGGCGCGCGCCAACCACGTGCAGGTGGTCGGTGTGGATGCGCGATTTTGGCGGCTCGGCGCAACCCGGAGTTTCGACGGCATCGTCCTGAACGAACGGCTGGCAACGCAACTGGGCGCCCAACCGGGCGACAACATCATCGTGCGGGTCGAGCCGCCCTCGTGGGTGCCGCGCGACGCCCCGCTGTCGGGCAAGGCGGATGCGACAGTGGCCATTCGCGGGTCGGTCAGCGCCGTGGCCGGCGACAGCGACTTCGGGCGGTTCAGTCTGCAGGCCAATCAAGTGCCGCCGCACACCGTGTTTGTGCCGCTGGCGTTGTTGCAAAAGGAACTGCGCCGCGAAGGACAGGTCAACGGTTTGCTCGCCGACAAAACGCCACCGGACCTGCGACGGTTCTGGACGCTGGCCGACGAGGAATTGGTCTTCTCGAATCTTCAGGTGAGCACGCCCCGCGTGTTTTTTCATTCCGACATCGCCGCCGGTGGCGAAGGCGTGTTGACCTACTTCGTGAACGAAATTCGCCTCGGCGAAAAGACAACGCCATATTCGTTTGTGACGGGCGTCGGCAACGAGGAGGGAATGACGATCAATGCGTGGCTGGCCGACGATCTCGGCGCAAGAGTCGGCGATGAGTTGACGTTGCGCTACTTCGTCATTGGGGAGCGCCGCGAATTGCGCGAGGAATCGGCCCGGTTCCGCGTGCGCCGCATTCTTCCGACCCGCAAAGATGATTCGTGGACGCCGTCGTTTCCGGGTTTGTCCGGCGCGGAAAGCTGCCGCGACTGGGAGCCGGGCATCCCGATCCACCTCGACCGGATTCGGCCCAAAGACGAAGATTACTGGAAACAGTATCGCGCCACGCCGAAAGCGTTCATCTCGCTGGCCGCCGCTCAGCAATTGTGGTCGAACCGATTCGGGAATGTGACGGCGCTGCGGTTTTCCGGGCCGGTCCGCGACTGGAACCTGCAGCCGCCGCAGTGGGCGCCGGTGCGGGAGCAGGCGTTGCGCGCCAGCGAACAGTCGCAGGACTTCGGGCAACTGTTTATCGGATTCAGTTTCTTTCTGATTGCAGCCGCGTTGTTGCTGACGGCGATGCTATTTGTCTTCAACCTCGAACAGCGGCGCGGGGAAACCGGCCTGCTGCGCGCGCTTGGGTTTCCTCCCTCGCTGGTGCGGCGGCTTGTGTTGGCCGAAGGCGGCGTGTTGGCGTTACTCGGCACGGGAGTGGGCGTCGCGGTCGGAGTGTTGTACACAAAGCTGGCGTTGGTCGGGCTGCGAACCGTTTGGCGCGGAGCGGTCAGCGGGATGAGTTTCCAGTATCACGCCGAGCCGGCGACACTGGCGATGGGCGTGGGACTGAGTCTCGTGGCGGCCCTCGGCGCGATGTGGTGGGCGCAACGGCGGCAGATGAAACGCACTACAGCAGCGCTGATGGGTGGCGCCGACGGAGCAGCGCCCTCCGGAGGTCAGTTTGGTTTGTGGGTTGGCTTGGCGGGAATCGCCGGCGCGGCGGCGTTGTTGCCGATGGGGAACGCGGGGGCGTTCTTCGGCGCCGGGGCGTGTCTGCTGATTGCCGGCGTCGGGTTTGGCGATTGGCTGTTGCGGCGGCTGGAACACGGCGCGAGCCTCGGTCTCCGCAACGCAGCGCGAAGCCGAGGCCGAAGTTTGACGACGGTGGCGGTGCTGGCGAGCGGCGTGTTTCTGCTGGTGGCCGTGAACGCCTTTTATCAAGACCCGAAGCACAATTCGCCGGGCACGGGCGGATTCGCCTGGTACGCGGAGACAACATCGCCGCTCTATGAAGCGTTGCCCGGCTCGGTCGCGATGCGTGTGCGCGAGGGCGACGACGCCAGTTGCTTGAACTTGAACCGCGCGCAACAACCGCGTCTGCTCGGCGTGAAACCGGAGGACCTGGCGAAACGCGGCGCGTTCGGGGCGCGCTGGACGTTGCTCGATCAGTCTGGCGACGCGGTCCCGGCAATTGGCGACGAGGCGACGGTGACATGGGCGCTCGGCAAGAAACTCGGCGACACGTTGGCGTACACGGACGAGCGCGGTCGGACGTTTCCACTGCGAATCGTCGGCGTGCTGCCCAACTCGATCCTGCAAGGCAGCCTTGTCATTTCCGAACGCCATTTTATTGAGAAATTCCCATCTGCGTCGGGGTTTCGCGTGTTCTTGATGGACTCCATGCCGGAAGGATTGGCCCGATCGTTGGAGGACAAAGGATTTGAGCCAACACCCGCGTGGCGGCGACTGGCGGAGTTTGCGCAGGTGGAGAACACCTACCTCGGAATCTTTCAGGCACTCGGCGGCCTCGGCCTGTTGCTGGGCAGTGTGGGGCTGGCGATTGTGGTGTTGCGAAATGTGATGGAGCGACGCAGCGAACTGGCGCTGCTACAGGCTGTGGGCTTCGAGCGCCACGCGCTGCAATGGCTGGTGCTCAGCGAACACTGGTTGCTGGTGGCTCTCGGCGTCGCGCTCGGCACGGGCGCGGCGTTGGTGGCAGTCTGGCCGCAACGCGCGCATGGCGTGCCGGTGTTGACGCTGGCGTTGCTGGCGACGGGCGGGTTATTGTGGTGCTGGCTGGCGGCGCGAACGGCATTGCGCGGGCCGTTGCTGCCGGCCTTGCGCAACGAGTAATGATCGCACGACTGACCAAACGAATCCTGTCCAACACTGACCTGCGGTTGTTTTGGAAATTCACCGTCAACTTCGGCCTCAAAGGAATGCTCTCCGTCCAACGATTCAAACGCCGAATCCGACGCGGCATCTATTTTCCACCCTTCCTTTACATCTCCCTCACCAGCGCCTGCAACCTCCGCTGCATCGGTTGCTGGGCCGACGTCGCCGCCCCCCCACGCCACCTCAATCTCGACGACCTGAACCGGCTCATCACGAACGCTAAACAGCACGGAAACAGTTTCTTCGGCCTTCTCGGCGGCGAACCATTCCTGCACCCCCAATTGTTCGACCTCCTCGCCGCCCATCCCGATTGCTACTTCCAACTCTTCACTAACGGGCATTTCCTCACCGACAACACCGCCGCCCGCCTCCGTGCCCTCGGCAACGTGACCCCGCTCATCAGCATTGAAGGCAACGAAATCATCAGCGACCAACGCCGCGGCCGCACCAAAGTCTATTCGCACACCCTGCGCGGACTCGAAACAAGCACCCGCCACCGCCTCATCACCGGCGTCGCCACCAGCCTCTGCCAAAACAACATCGCCGACCTGCTCACCGAATCGTGGCTCGACGAACTCATTCACCGCCGCGTCACCTACGTCTGGTTCTACACCTACCGTCCCGTTGGCCCACAACCCGCACCCGAACTGGCATTGACGCCACAACAAGTCTTACAAGTTCGCCGATTCTGCGTCGAAATGCGCAAACGCAAACCCATCGGCATCGTGGACGCCTACTGGGATGACCAAGGCCACGCACTCTGTCCCGCCGTCATCGGCATCAGCCACCACATCGGACCGGGCGGCGACATCGAACCCTGCCCAATCATCCAATTTGCCGGCGCCAACATCACCGACAACAACGGCGACATCTTCAAAACCATCACCGAAGCCCAATACCTGGCCGACTTCCGCAAAACCGTGGCCGCCACCACACGCGGTTGCGTCGTGCTCGAACGGCCCGATCTCCTCCTCGATTTCGTTCGCCGCCACAACCTCCGCGACACCACAGCCCGCCAAAGCGCGCTGGCCGAGCTGGCCGCCATGACCCCGCGCACCAGCCAGCACAATCCGGCCAACACAATCCCCGAAGAACACTGGGCCTACCGTTTCGCCAAAAAACACTGGTTCTTCGGCTTCGGCGCCTACTCATGAGCGACAACCCCCACGGCATAGTGACCGATCTCGGCGACGCGCTCTCGTACCGCCGGTGCAAGTTTTCCACCACGCTGCCGAAACGCTACCTCTACACCGCCGGTCACTACTGGCTTGCGCTAACCTCCGCGCCGGACCTTTGGCGGGTCGGATTCACGCGATTCGCGTTGCGGATGCTGGGCGAGTTTGTCGAGCTGCAACTCGATGTGAAACCGGGCGCGCCCGTGCAAGTGGGCGAACCCATCGGCTGGTACGAAGGATTGAAGGCACGAACGGATTTGTTTGGCGTCGTCGCCGGCATCTTCGAGCGGGCTAATTCCGATTTGTCCGATCCGCGCCGCGACCCATACGGCGCGGGCTGGCTCTACGAAGCGCGCGGCGTGCCCGACCCGCAAAGCATGGACGTTCACGCCTACATCGCCGTCCTGGACGCGACCATGGACAAGCTACAAAAGGCGGACGAGAGGAATCAGTCATGAGCGACACGAAATCCAAAGCCTTCGATTTCGAGGAATGCGCGTGTTCGGGACGGACGTTGGGCAAACTGGTGCGGCCCTATGTCTTGGCGCTGCTGGCCAACGGTCCAGCCCACGGCTACGCGCTGCTGGATCAATTGGCCGAGGCCGGGATTGAACCGAATCATTCCGTCGTGTACCGCACCCTCAACAGCATGGAAAAGGAAGGCCTGATCTGCTCCCGCCGCGTCAGCGGGACGGGCGGCCCCGCCCGTTGGGAATATGAACTGACCGCAACCGGCCGCGCCTGTCTTCGCCGCTGGCAGGACTCGCTCACCCGTTACCGGGCCGCCATTGACAGCCTTCTGAAACGGATTGCTTCGTAGTTGAATCATCCTTGACCGTCGTGGTTTCGGTTGCTATGTGCACAGGTCACATAGAAATGAAACCCATCCCTGCACGCTATATCCTGGTCGGCGGTTTCCTCGGCGCCGGCAAAACCACCGCTATCCTGAAACTGGCCGAACACCTCAAACGACAAGGGCGGTGCGTCGGCCTGATCACCAACGATCAAGGCCGCGGACTCGTGGACACGACCATGGCGCGTGCCAGCGCGTTCCCAGTCGAGGAAATTTCCGGCGGCTGTTTCTGTTGTCGGTTCAACTCGCTGGTCGAGGCGTCGCAGCGTCTGGCGGCGTCGGCGCGGCCGGACGTGTTCCTTGCCGAGCCAGTCGGCAGTTGCACCGATTTGGTGGCGACGGTGGCGTTGCCGATGAAGCAACTGTACGGGGAGAACTACCGCATCGCGCCCCTGAGCGTGCTGGTGGACCCGATCCGCGCAATGCGCGTGCTCGGCATCGGCGACGGACGCCCGTTTGCGCCGAAGGTGACGTACATTTACCGCAAACAACTGGAGGAGGCGGCCCTCCTCGTCATTAACAAGTGCGACCTGCTCGACGCGACGCAAACGGCGAAACTGCGCGAGGCGTTGCGGGCGAAGTTTCCGCGGGCGGAGGTGTTGGTCGTTTCCGCGCGCACGGGCGAGGGGTTGACGGCGTGGTTCGACCGTATTTTGAGCGACGACCTCAGCGTGTCGGAGGTGATGGACGTTGACTACATCACCTACGGTGTTGGCGAGGCGATGCTCGGCTGGCTCAACGCGACAGCGCACCTGGCCGGTCCGACTGTGGACGGCAACGAGCTGTTGCTGCGGTTGGCAGGCGCGCTCCGGGACCAGCTCGCGAAAGCTGATGTGGAAGTTGCGCATCTGAAGATGACGCTCACCGTCGCTGGCGACGGTCTCGATATCGCCGTGGCGAATCTCGTCCGCACCGACGCAACGCCGGAATTGTCGTTTCGTCTGGAAGAGCCGTTCACCGAAGGCGAACTGACCGTGAACCTACGGGCACAGGCCGAGCCGGTGTTGCTGGAGCAGATCGTACGCGAAGTGCTCGGTGAATTTGGCGTAACGCTGGACAGCCTTGCCAGCTTCAAGCCGGGACAACCGAATCCCACGCACCGGGTGGATGCAAGCGGCGCGGAACGCCGTCCCATCCTGCTATGAAACGGACTCGACGGATGGTGGGGGAGTTCTTGGAAAGGAGCCACAAACATGCAACTGCAACAAGGTATAAAGTTGGGGTGTGTTGTCGAGCGCTGGACGAATGCCCACCTTGACAGCGTTGCCGTCTTCCCGTATGTGCACGGGTGAAACACATGGCGATCATCGTCTGTCATTGCGCTAATGCCCATGTTCTTTCGCCGGAAGCGAAAGAGACAGCGTTGCGCCAACTCCGCGAATCGGGCGCGTCGTTCGAGGCGGTCGCTGACCTCTGCGAGCAGGTCGCGCACGGGAAATGTACCGCCACCGCGCCGCTGAAAGTGTATGCCTGCCACCCGCGCGCCGTGAAACATCTCTTGGCTGCTGCCGGCATCGCGCCGTCTGGTGTGGAAGTCGTGGATTTGCGCGGACAAACCACGGCGACCGCCACGTCGCCGGGGGCGTGGTTCCCGGTGATTGATTTCGACCGCTGCACGCATTGCCTGCAATGTCTGAGTTTCTGTCTGTTCGGCGTGTTTGCGGCAAAAGACGGCAGAATCCGCGTCGCCCAGCCCGACAACTGCAAGCCAAACTGCCCGGCCTGCGCGCGGGTCTGTCCCGAAGCGGCCATCATCTTCCCGAAACATCCCGAACCCATCATCCACGGCGGCGACGGCCCGCGCTCGAAGGTGGACGTGTCGGCATTGCTCGGCGGCGATGTCTATCAGACGTTGCGGCAACGGTCGCGTTTTGACAAGAACCGCGATGCCGCGACGGCCCGCGCCGAACGTTGCGCCTGTATCGCCAAACTTCAGAAGCTGCTCGGCATTCCGCCTGAAGTTTTGCGCGACCTCAACGTCGAATCGCTGCAAAAGGACCCATGAAACTGCCGCGTCTCACACCACCGCCACGGTTCCGTCTGCCGCAACCGAACATCCCGCCGACGCTCCAACAGCGGGAAGAGCTGTTGCAATTCGTGCGTCGCTGGGTCAAAGAATGGGCGCCGGTGCCGCCGGTGCCGCTGGCGGAGTTGCGGGAGTTGGCCGACAAAGTGCTCGCCGAAACCGGCGCGGACACGCGCTACCGCGATTACGTCGCCGTGCTCGTCAACAACGAGCTTTGGCGCGAAACGCTCGCGGCCATCCCCTACGAACGACGGCTGTTGTTGTTGCCGAAATGTCTGCGGGCCGAGGATAAATGTCGTGCGGCGATAGACGAGTTCGGGCTGCTCTGCCAACAATGCGGCCAGTGCGCGATCCAGGATTTGCAAGCCGAGGCGGAACGACTCGGCTACGCCGTCCTCGTCGCCGAAGGCTCGGCGATGGTCACGGAATTGATTCAGCGCGGCAGAATTGACGCCATGGTGGGTGTCTCCTGCCTGAACGTGCTGGAGAAAGCCTTTCCCTACATGGAAGCCGCTGCAATTCCGGGCATAGCCATTCCGCTGTTGCAGGGCGATTGCGCCAACACGACCGTGGACCTCGATTGGGTCTGGGACATCATTCACCTCACCAGTGCCGATGCCACGCGTCGGCTCGATCTGACGGCGTTGCGCGAGGAAGTCGAGACGTGGTTCGCGCCCGACGCGCTCGCCCGTGTGCTCGGCCCGGCCGAAGGACAGACCGATGCGCTCGCCCGCGAATGGCTCGCCCGCGCCGGCAAACGCTGGCGGCCGTTTCTGACCGTGGCGACCTATCAGGCGTTGCGCGACCGCCCCGGCGATCCGATTCCTGAGGACCTTCGCAAGCTCGCCGTTGCGGTGGAATGTTTCCACAAAGCGTCGCTCATCCACGACGACATCGAAGACAACGATACGCGCCGTTACGACGACCCGACGTTGCATGAGCAACACGGCGTCGCCATCGCGATCAACATCGGCGATTTGCTCATCGGCGAAGGTTATCGGCTCATCCGCGCCGCGCAGGTTTCCCCGCTGCAAACCGCCGCGCTGTTGCAGGCGGCCGCCGACGGCCACCGTCAATTGTGTCGCGGGCAGGGCGAGGAACTGTTCTGGCGGCGGCATCCCTCCGCGTTGAGCGTGCAACAGGTGTTGAACATTTTCCGCCAGAAAACCGCGCCGGCCTTCGAGGTCGCGTTGCGGTTCGGCGCCATTTACGCGGGGCGGCACGAGCCGGTCTGCGAGGCGCTCGGCGCCTACAGCGAAGCGCTCGGCATTGCCTACCAAATCCGTGACGACCTCGAAGATTACGCCGCCGGCGAACTCGACGAGACGGAACCGAACCTGCTGGTTGCGCTCCGCCACGAGAAGGTCAACGATCCCGAAACGCGGGCGCGTGTGTTGTTGGAGAGCTACAAGCAGGAGGCGATCCGTTCATTGCGCGACGTGCCCAGCGCGAGTTTGAAGGGTCTGTTGCGCCGCGTGGTCGGTCGCATCTTCCACCAGGCGGAAATCAAAGGCTGGTGCCATGAGTTTCAGGCTCGAAATGCTGCAGGCCGCGCGACGAGCGCCGGCGCGGCTGGGTGAGGCCGTCGAACGGGTTCGTCAGTTCGTCCGTCGCCAACAATTGCCCGACGGCAGTTTTCCCGACCGCAGCGGTCGCAGCGACATTTACTACACCGTCTTCGGTCTCGGCTGTCTCGAAGCTTTGCAGGAACCGCTTCCCTCCCACTTGGAACACTACCTCCGCGGTTTCGGCGACGGCGCGCAACTGGACTTCGTTCATTTCGCTTCTCTGGTTCGTTGCTGGTCGGTTCTCGGCGTATCGCCGCCCGCGCTCGCTCATCGGCTCGCTTCGTTGCCGCCGCCGCAAACCGTCTATGACAGTTATCTCGCCTGCGGCGCGTATCAGGATTTGCAAATCCCGTTGCCCGATCCTGGTCTGTGGTTGCGCTCTCTCGCATCGCTCCGCTCACGCGACGGCGCCTACGGCAACGCGCCCGACCTGCCGCTCGGCTCAACGCTTGCCACCGCTGCCGCGGCTCTGTTGTTGCCGCATCTCGGCGTGCCGGTTCCGCCGGAAATTGCGCCGTGGCTGCTCGCGCAGTGCCGGCCCGAAGGCGGTTTTCTGGCCATGCCGCGCGCACCGATGCCGGACCTGTTGTCCACCGCCACGGCGTTGCACGCGCTCGCCATGCTGGGCGTGCCGTTCGATCACCTCAAAGAACCGTGTCTGGATTTTCTCGACTCGCTCTGGAGCAAGGAGGGCGGGTTTTATGGTCATTGGGCCGACGATCATCTCGACGTCGAATACACCAGCTACGCGCTGCTGGCATTGGGACATTTGGCATGATGACGAAAACACTCGCGCGCGCTCGTGAACAACTCCTTGCCGCTCGCGGCCCGCATGGCCATTGGGAGGGCGAACTTTCCGCCAGCGCGTTGTCCACCGCCACGGCTGTGATCGCGCTCGCGCTCGTGGATCGCCAACAACACGCCCCGCTGATCCGACACGGTCTCCACTGGCTGAAACAACACGCCAACCCCGATGGCGGTTGGGGCGACACCGTGCTCAGCGTCAGCAACATTAGCACCACGACGCTCGCGTGGGCCGCGTTTGGTCTTCTCGGCGAACCGGCGCCCGAAGCAGAAGCGTGGCTTGCCCGCCACGACGGCGGCGACCTCGTGCAGGCCATCATCGCGCGCTACGGCAACGACCGGACCTTTTCCGTGCCGATTCTCACCGCATGTGCGCTCGCGGGCCGGTGTGGTTGGGAACATGTGATTCCGTTGCCGTTTGAACTGGCTGTCCTGCCGCCGCAACTATTCCGATGGTTACGCCTGCCGGTTGTCAGCTACGCTTTGCCGGCGTTGATTGCCATCGGGCAGGTTCGACATCATCACCGTCCCGCTCGCCGTTGGCTGCGCGACCGCGCCCGTCAAGGTTCGCTGCGCGTGCTGGAAAACCTCCAGCCGTCCAGCGGCGGATTTCTCGAAGCGATTCCGTTGACCAGTTTCGTCACCATGTCGCTGGCCGGCATGGGACTCGCCCAGCATCCGGTTGCCGAACGCGGCGTGAAGTTTTTGTGCGGCGCCGCCCGGTCCGACGGCAGTTGGCCGATTGACATCAATCTGGCCACGTGGGTCACGACGCTCGCAGTCAACGCCCTTGGCGAAAGCCTGCCGGAATCGGAGCGCGCGCCGATCCGCGATTGGTTGCTTGCGCAACAGCACCGTCAACGACATCCGTACACCAACGCCGCGCCCGGTGGCTGGGCGTGGACGGACCTGCCCGGCGGCGTGCCCGATGCCGACGACACCGCCGGCGCTCTGCTCGCTCTGAAAACGCTCGGCGTGCCGAACTCGCCGCAAATCGCCGCTGGAGTTCGCTGGCTCTGCGGCCTGCAAAACCGCGACGGCGGCATCCCGACCTTTTGCAGGGGTTGGGGCGCGTTACCGTTTGATCGCAGCAGTCCTGATCTGACGGCTCACGCGCTGCGAGCGTTTGCCGCGTGGCCGCATCCGGCGCACGCGGCGCAACGGGCACAGGCTTATCTGGCGCGCACGCAACGACCCGATGGCGCGTGGGCGCCGTTGTGGTTTGGCAATCAGCATGTGCCTGCCGAAGAAAATCTCACCTACGGCACGGCCCAGGTTGTTCGCGCCTTGTCGCCCGGTCCGATCCGCGACGCCGGCGTGCGCTGGTTGTTGGCGGCGCAAAACGACGACGGCAGTTGGGGCGGCGGCGCGCGGACAACGCCGTCCATCGAGGAAACCGCTTTAGCCGTTGCCGCGCTGGCTGTGGCCGGTGAGCGGGACGCGGCCCGGCGCGGTGCGGAATGGCTCGTGCGGGCGACCGATGAGGGGCGCGTTTTTCCGCCCGCGCCCATCGGTTTCTACTTCGCCAAACTCTGGTACTACGAGAAACTCTATCCGCTGATTTTCACCGTTGCCGCGCTCCGCAAAGTCCTCACGTCAGCGCAATAACCGGTCGGCACAGCACACGGCTCCGGGGAGTTCTTATCGGCCCACGGGAACCCGAGTGTTGCTGTCGAATTGCCGACGCAAAAAGTCGAGCAACTGCGTGACCATGTGAGCGCGAGCATCGTCCGAACCCCGAACCGCCAATCGCACCGTCGTCAACTTGCCGTCAGGACACTTCAACGCTGCGAGCGCCCACTTGCCGCCGTCCGTCCCCTGCGGAGCGCCAACGGCCAGCGCCCACGGGCTGCCGGTCCGTTCCGCTACCGCCAGGGCCCATTCCGCTGGCCCGGAGGATGACCGCACTTGGAGCAATTGCGCCAGAATTTGTTCTGTCGGCGCGGCAAACTGTCCGGCCAGCACTTTCGGCGCGATAGCAACGCGATTGAGTTGCGCCGCCACCAGACCGCCCGTGCCCACTTCCGCAAGCGCCAAGGTCCCTCCGACAGCTTGCAGCTTCGCAAGCACCACCTCTTCCAACGAGGAGCCGTCGTCGGCGTAAAAATAATCGCCCAACTTGCTAAGAAGCTGTTCCTTCAATTTCGCCAGCGTCGCTTTTGCTGACGGCGTGTCCGAGGGCAGACTGAAAGTAAAATCCACACGGCTACCCTCAAACAACGAGGTGATCGCCATCTCCGGGGGCACCGTCACGGAATCCTTGATGGTCTGGCTGATCTGGGATTGTCCGACGCCCACAAATCGCAGCGTGAGCGACGCGCCCCACGGCCGCACTCCGAACCGTTGGCGCAAATACGGCAGCAGTTCGTTGGTCACCATCGGCTGCAACTCGCGCGGCGGCCCCGGCAACGCCACAATCACCACCGAGTCCATCTCAAACACCAAGCCGACAGCGGTGCCGTTGGCGCTCTTCAGATACGTGCCGCGCGTCGGCACCTGCGCCTGCTTGCGCAGATTGGCGCGGAGTTGCTCTTTGGGCTGCTTCATGCGACGCGCCATCGCCTCGACCACTTCCGGCTGCTCGCGCAGCGGGATGGCGGTGAACTCAGAAAGCGTCTCCCGCGTGATGTCATTGGGCGTCGGTCCCAGGCCGCCGGTGACAATGACCAGGCCGACGCCGTTCGTTGCGAAGCACAACGCCTCCAGCATTTGTTCCCTCACATCGTCCACGATCATCGAACCGATGCAACGCACACCGAGCGGATGCAGCGTGCGCGTCAGAAAATGCGTGTGCGCGTCGGGATAAACGCCCTCGAGCAATTCACCGCCCGTGACCACAATTCGATAATCGAGCCGTCCTTCTTTTCTTACCGGCGCGACTGGCTCCGCAGCAATGATTCCACCCCACAAGACCCAGACAAGGAGAACCGATGCTTTCATTTGCGCACCAATATACACCAACGCCCGTTTCGGGGAAAAGCAACGCAGACTCGCCTTCTCGGCGCTGCCCGAACGGGCGACCTTGCGAAACATTTTCCGCGCCGCCCCTCCGCCTCTGCTGTTCGGACTCCCTGCGAAACCTCTTGCCATTTGAATGTTACACCTGTTACACTGAAATGGATAGTCTGAGAGGTGCCCCGATGAATACCAAATCTGTGCTGGAAGAAATCCTCATGGCGCTGCTGTGGGCGGGCGACAAATTGGCCCGGCCCACCTTGAACAATCTGACCGAGCCGTTCGAGGCTTGGGAACGGCGATGGGATTTGAACCGTCAACTGAAACGCATGGAGGACCGCAACCTGATCGTACGGGAGAAGCAGGCGCAGAAGATCGTTGTCCGACTCACTGAGCTGGGCCGGCTGGAGGCGTTGGGCGGCAAGGACGTGCTGGCGCGGTGGAACCGACCGTGGGATGGCCGCTGGCGACAGGTTTTGTTCGATCTGCCCGCTCGGCAGCGGCGAGTGCGCACCCAGCTCTGGCGCTGGTTGCGGGACAACGGGTTCGGTTATCTGCAACAAAGCGTTTGGATTCATCCCGATCCCGTGCCGGAAGTCGTCGAGGCGCTCGACAAATTTCGTGAGGATGTCGAGTCGTTCATCCTGATGGAAGCCACTTGTTGCGCGGGCTATTCCAATGCAGCGGTCGTCAATGGCGCCTGGGATTTCAAGGAAATCAACAAGCAGTACGACGCCTACCTGGAAACCATGAAACTGATGAAGGCCGAAATGAAACGGCTCGTTGAGTCCCCCGACAACCTGGGAGCGTGGCTGCGCCGGGAGCGCAACGCATGGCAACAGGCATTGGCGTTGGATCCGTTGTTGCCCCGCGCGCTCTGGCCGAAGGACTATCGTGGGGAGCAGGCATGGCAAATGCGGCAGGCGGTTCTCGGCGCCGTGGCGGCCCGATTCCGTTGAACCAGCCCATCGAACTTCTTGCCATTTGAGTGTTACACCTGTTACATCCAAATGGCAACCACGGGAAGGGTGTGCTTGCGCGGCGCGCGGAAGGGCGGCGGGTTGCAGTTGCGCGCTTTCACGGAGCGGCTTGGGCTTTTTCGGGTCCGGCAACGCGATATTTCGGCGCCGAACTCACTGCGCGATCAGATAAAATTCCAAGTCCCGATAGGTATCCACATCGGGATATCCGTCGGTGGCGGGAGGGAGCGCGAAACGGGCATCGCCAGTGGGAAACAGCGATTCCTTTTGCAGCTCGGTTCGCGGTTTGCCGGGGATCATCGTGGGCGGGAGTGTTCCGTCGCCCTCGCGTCGGACTGCCCAACCGCCGTGATAGGCGTCGTGCGCATCGGTCAGGTTGGGCGGGGCAGGCGCACCGGCGGCGTTGTGGTTGGCCAGGGTGAAGGCCCGTTTTTCGCCCGGCTCGGTGAAGCCGATCATGAAGGCGTATCGTTGGCCGGCTTTGCAACGGAGGCGGTCGTCACCGGTCAACGTCCATTTCATATACACCAATCGCCCGTCGTTGCCGGCGGCGAGGTTCGGCATTAGGCCGTTGCGGACGAGGCGCAACGGTTTGTAGGTCACTCCGCGAATGAAATCATCGCAGCGATGATTGGTGGAGAATCCGTGTTTGGCTTTCGTGCCCGGCGGCGTGCCGTTGTCATCAATGACAGGGTTGCCTGTGACCTCGAAGAACTGGAGGAACACGGGCGCGCCTGCGGCACCGGGCAGAAACGCAGCGGTGCCGTTGCCCGTGCGCAGGACGATGGCGGTGAGCGTGAAATCTTTTTCGGCTGTGAAGACCTGACCGAGGTCGCGGTTGCGCTGAAAGTAACCGTGTTCTTTCCAATGCAGCGGCCATTCATTTCGGACCGAGGTGTTGCCACTGCGGTCGGATTGGGTTTGGTGAATCACCACAGGGTCGCGGGTGGGAAGATAGTTTTTGCCCAAGCTGACAATGTCCAGTCCGCCTTTTGCGGCGCTGGAGATGAGCAGCAGGAGGATGGGCCACCGGAGGTTCACGCCATCCACGGGCGAGGACGTTTCTGTTGTTTGGCGATGATGGCGGTGGCCAACTCGACGTCTTCGCGGATTTGGAAATCGAACATGCCGACCAGCGCAAAATCGGCGCCGTTGGCGAAGACGTACTGGAAACCGTCGCGCGGTCGGATGGCGCCGGCGGCCAACACTTTGTAGGCGATCCACGGGCGTTTGACGGTGGCCATGAAATCAATGGTCTCCTGCGGGTGTCGGCACCAGTAGTTGTCGGCGCGATTGCGGATGACTTCGGGTTTTTCTCCGGGACCGCCGAACGACCAGTAGTTGGAGTGGTGAAGGGTTTTCACGTAGAAGTCCGGCTCGAAGCGGGCCTTTTCGATTTCCTGAATGGTGCGCAACTCGTGTCCTGCGACGCCGGCGATGAGGCCGTGGTCTTTGATGATCTCCAGCAACATTCCGATCAAGGGCAACTTGCCGTCGCGGACCCAGGCATCGCTGATGCCGCCGTGCAGAAACGCGCCGACGGCGCCGTCGTCTGCGGCTTTTTTCACGGCAGCGTCGAGGTTGTCCTCGTCGGCCTTGATCTGGGCGATGTATTGGATGGTGCCGCCTCGTTTGACGTATTGGCGATAGACCACCGCAGCATGCGGGTCGCTGAAGGAAGCCACCATGGTGTTGATGCCGTGCTCCTCGCACAAGGCCCATGTCTCCATGATTTTCTCGTCGGTGAAATACCGTCGCAGCAGCGGCGCGACGTACACCAGATCGCGGCTGTGGGCAAATCCGCTGATGAGGTTGCCTCCGCAGATGAGGCGGCTGATGGAGATGTTCCCGATTTTGCCGTTGGGCATGGAGCCGCGCGTGGCGGGTTTGGTTTTGGCCGTGACCATCGGCGTCTGCGCCACCAACGCACGCTCCTCTAGGCTCATGACCACCGGCACGGTCAGCGCCGCGCCGAGAGATTTCTTGAGGAACCCGCGACGGCCGACGTTCTCATTCATGGCGGGGAAGATACCATATTTCGTTGCCGGAGCCAAACCGCAAGCAGCGGATCATGATTGTTCCCAAAGCGATTCGGCCTCCGTGAAATACTCGACGCGTGTCTTTTTGTACTCCCTGGTGGAGTAGAGCGCGGCGAACCGGGTCAGGCCGGTCTGGCGGGAGATTTCGGCGAGCACTGCCTCGCAGTCGGCAATGGCGCGACCGTGAATCATGGTGAAGAGGTTGAACGGCCAGTCGGGGTAAGTGGGCCGCAGGTAACAATGGCTGACGGCGCGGAACGCGGCCATCCGCTCGCCGAGACGTTGGATTTCCTCCTCGGAGCAGTGGCGCGCGTCCCAGACGCCCATGACGTTGGCGCCGAAGCCGGCCTGCCGGTGTCGCAACACGGCGCTCAAACGCCGCATTCGGCCTGACGCCCGCATCGCAAGCGCCGTTTGTTGGAGCTCTCGCATCGGGAAACCGGTGGCGGCAAACGGTTCGGGCACCAGCGGCAGGTCTCGCTGCATCACGCGCACAAACTCGATTTCACGCGGCGTGAGTGGCGTCGGTTCCCTTCGCTGCGCTTCGCTGTAGGCGGGTTGCAGCTTGTCGGCACCGGCACCTTCGACATCCAGTTCGACGCCGATTTTGAACAGGCGCAGCGCGGGCAGCAAGCGCATCTGGCTGACACCGGTCTGACGCCGCAATCGCTCGACGGCTCCCTCCAGACCGAGTCGGGACTGCGGGCTGACCGCGAGGGTGAACCAGAGGTTGTAGGCGTGATTGCGGGCGTAGTTGTGGCTGACGCCGGGATGTCGGTTGATGACGGCGGCAACGGTTTCTTCGCGTTGCGGATCGCATTGGACGGCCACCAGAGCGGACTGGTAACCGAGCGAGCGCGTGTCGAAGATGGCACTGATCTGTCGGATGACGCCGCTGGCCTTCAAGGCTTGCACGCGCCGCAGCGTTTCGTCTTCGGGCAACCCGAACAGGGTCCACGGTCGTTCGACGATGGGGATATCGCGTTGCAACTGGCTCAGCAGTTTCTTGTCGGTGTCGTCCACGACTCTCAGAGTAAATCGCCGGTTGCCGTGGCGCAAGTCTTGCGCTACCCTGCGGGCGATGGCAGCAGAGCGCACAGTGTACGTGGTGGCGGGCAGCGACGAGTTTGCAGTCAAGCAACACGCCGCTCAGAAAGTTGCCGAGCTGGCTCCGAAGGAAGCGGGCGAGTTCGGGGTCGAGATTATTGAGGGCGAGGCCGCCAACGCGGAGGAAGCGCTTCAGGTGATCGCCCGCCTGCAGGAGGCGCTGCGGGCGCGGGGACTTTTCAGCGCCGAGAGACTGGTCTGGCTCAAAAACACCAATCTGTTCGCGCCGGTCACCCCCGGCGGGGAGGCCACCGTCGAGGCGCTCGGCTCCCTCAACGAGACGCTGAAGCGTGGCCTGCCCGATGGCGTGAAACTGTTGATCAGCGCGACCGGCGGTTTCGACAAGCGGCGTACCGTGGCGAAAACGTTGGAGAAGTGCGCGGAGATGCTTTTCTTTGAGGCGCCCGAAGCGGGCAAGCCCGATGGGCAAGAACAGATCGGCGAGTTCATCGGGAAGCGACTGGCCGAAGAGAAGAAGCGGTTTGCCGACGACCATGCGCTTGCCGCGTTTCGCGAGCTGGTGGAGCCCTCCTTGCGCGAGATCGCCAACGAGCTGGAGAAACTCTGCGTGTACGTCGGCAACCGCTCGGAGATCACCGAGACGGACGTGCGCAGCATCTGTTCGGCAACACGGCAGGTCATCATCTGGGAGCTGGTTGAGGCGATCAGCCGTCGCCATCTGCCCAGGGCGATCGCCGCACTGGAGAATCTGCTGGACAACGGCGAGTCGGCCATCGGCATCCTGATGACGCTTGCGCAGCAATTCCGCTTGATGATTCTCGCCCGCGATCTGGTGGAGCGGAAACTGTTGCGCCGCTCCGAGCGATTCGCCGACTACGCTTTCGCCTTCCAACGGCTGCCGCACGCCGAAAAGGATCATTTCCCGCGTTCCAAAGAGGGCGCGCTGCCCAACGAATGGCGCTTTGGACGGGCGGCGGTCACCGCCAACAATTTCTCCCGCACCGAACTGATCCGCGCGATGGATCTGTTGCTGGACGCGCATGTTCAACTGGTCAGCACCCAGCTCGACGAACGGGTCGTGCTGGAGGAAACGCTCACCCGCATCGCCCGTTGCAGCGGCTAGAACCGCTTCAACAGCGTGGGCGGAACATCGGGCGCTGGCGACGACGGAACCGACTGCGGCGGCGGCGGACTCAGCGCCCGGTCCAATCGTTTTACGAATTCCTCTGGCGGGATGAACCCGACGGCGCGCAGATCGGTTCGCTCCCGGCCCTCGGCATCCAGAAACACAAAGGTCGGCACACCACGCACCTGGTATTGTTGGGCAAGTTGCTCCACCGCCGGGGCGCCGCTGCGGCTGAGATTGACTTTCACCAAGACGAAGTTTCGGAGCCGCTCCTGCACACGCGGATCGGGGAAAGTAAGTTTGTCCATCTCCTTGCAGGGCGCGCACCAGGTGGCATAGAAATCCAGCAGCACCGGCTTGCGTTGCGCCCGCGCCTCGGCCAGTTGCGCGGCGATCTTCGCCGGGTCAAGCGGATCGGTGCGCGACCAAAGCGGGTTGGTGATCCACACGGCGACGGCGAGCAATCCGACCCCGAAGAGGCGTTTCACCCACACCATCCACATGCCCGATTTCGGCAGCCGGGACAACAACCCCGAAAATGTGCCAAGCACAACGTAGGGCAACCCCAATCCGCAGGCGAACACAAAAAACAGCCACCAACCAAGCCACGGATTGGCGCGCTGGGCCACAAACGTCAACAACGCCACCACAAACGGCGCCAGACACGGCGCGGCAATGATCCCAATCATCGCGCCGAGGAAAAAGATACCGACATAACCCGCTTTGGACGAAAGGCCCGTGGCGCGTTCCAGCAGGAATCGCGGCGGCTGAATTTCGTACAGCCCGAACAGGCTGAGCGCGAGCGCCACCAGCAACAACGCGATCACGACGAGCACCACCGGGTGTTGCAGCAGCGCACCAAAGAGCGAGCCGGTCAACGCCGCCAGCAACCCCAGCGTCGAATACGTGATCACGATGCCGCTGCAATACACCAACGACGCGCCGAAGGCGCGCGCCAGAGTGCGCTGTCCGCCGACGCCGCCAAAGTAGCTGACCGTGATGGTGATCATCGGATACACGCACGGCGTCAGGTTCAACGCCAGTCCGCCAATGAACACGAAGAACAACGCCGGCCACCAACCATGCTGGCGAATCAACGAGGCGATCGGATTGTCCTCACCGGCTGCGGTCGCCGGAACAGCACTGAAAATTTCCGGATGAACCGGTCGCGGCCCGTTTCCCACCACCGTCTCGACGACGACGGGAACCGATTGGGGCGCGACGCATGTCTCGTTGTCGCAGGCTTGATAGCGAAGGCTGCCCTCGATTCGCAGCGGACCCTGTGGCGCATTCTTCGCGGTGCGACCTTCTGCGAGAAACACAACTCTTCCCTCGTAAAGCGACACGGGTTTGTCGGACCACGCCAATTTCACGGTCTTGCCCGGCGGATACAATGTGCGCTCGATTTTCACCGTCGCCGGTGCCCGCCACGTGATGACCGTGGGGATCAGAGTGGGATCATTGACCGAGTGGGCGTTGATGTGCCACGGGTGCGCCAATTCCACAACCACGGCGATGCGGAAGGCTTCTCCGGGTGCCAGCTTGTCGTGCGAAAGGAACGTCCGGATCGTCAGCTCCCGCGCTTGCGCCCCAGCGCACAGCATAAGAACTGTCACGGTGAAAAAACGGTTCATGTCGGTCAGGTTGCACCGGAGAGCGCGGCAAATCAAGGCAAAGCCGTGGACCGCGTGGCCGCCAATCGGCGCTCGCGCGATTGGCATTGCAGGATGCGACCGCCGCAACTCGGCTCACGGCGTTGTTTTGACGACGTAGAGCGCCAGCTCCGTGCCCAATGAGTCGGGCTTCGGCCAAGTGGTGTCGCCGCCCGCAACCCGCACGTGGCGTTCGGTCACGCTACGGCCGGTGACCGTGTCAAACCACCAAAGGTCATACTGACCCGCCTGCATTTTGCGAATGCCCATCGGCGCCGTGGCATCGTGGCCGTACGCGATGTAACTGGTCGGTTCATTGGCCAACACATACAGCGTGCTTCCCAGTTTCAGCTCGCTGCGAGGCGACATCCGATGGAAATCTGTCCGCTCCATGAAAGCGCGGATGCGGCCATCATCCAGATAGGTTTCACGCGGCACTTTGGGTTTGTCGGGACGGTGGGAATTGACCATTGTGTAGAAATTCGCCATCGCAGAGGTCCAACAATACAGACGGCTCGCAGCGCCAGCGGACGGGTGTTTGTCCACTTCTGTGTTGATCAGCACATACCGGCCCGCCGCTTCCTTCCAATGCGCGACCAGCTCTTGGTAATAGCGTTCCGGTGGAGGCAAACCTTTTTGCGGCGTCGAGTAGTGTCCCCAGGTCATGATTTTGACAGGCGAGTTCGCATAGTCTTCCGGGCCTACTTTGTCGGGATGCACTTCGTCGTAGTAGAGGACCTGGAACATTTGCGCGATGGGATGATGGAACGGATCGGTCTGGGCGACCCGTTCGGCGACCTTGATCAGGCGGCGCTGTTTCGCGCGGGAGAGTTTGTTGCAACTTTCTTCGATGGCCCAGATGATGTTCTTGTGGTGTTTGAATTTGTTGACGAGGGCTTCGATGAAATACTTTTCCTGCGGATGAAGGTTGCCGTTGGCGTCGAGTTTCCAGCCGGCCTTGTCCTCCAGATCGTCAAAGTCGTTGTAAAACGTAAACAGGACGATGATATCGGCGGCCTCGAATTCACGGAGCCAACCTTCCCATTGGTTCAGAATATCCTCGTCGAGTTTGCCGTTGATGTCGGCGTTCTCGAACGGGTTGGCGTCGGGCGCTCCGTTGCCCGGCTCGAGGTTGTAGCGGGAATCGCGCATGGCCAGCAGATGAAACGTGTTGGCACCGGTCCCAGCGATTCGCTTGATGATTTCGCTTTGTCGGCCACCGATGCGGGTTCCGTCGGGTTGGCGTTTTCCGAGAAAGAAAAACTCTTCCGGATTTCCGCATCCAAAGAGAAAAAGCCGCTGGCCGCCGTTTTTCTTGAGCCAGCGCGGGTTTGACGGGTCCACGATCACCTGACCGGGCATGGCCGCAGGATCGTCCAGCTTCGCTGCTGTCGCCGGTGCCGACGCGGCGGGCGTCGCGCCTCGGGAGTTGAGTTGAACGTAATCCAGCTTGCCTCCCTGTCGGGCTTCAACCGTCAGTTCGTCGCCCCGTTTGATCGGCACGTCCGCAATCGTGTGCGTGGCCCACTGGCCGGCGGCTCCTGTCCATTCGGCGCCTACGGGCGCGCCGTTGAGCAGAAAGCGAAACCGGCTTTGGCCGTCCGATGCGGCAAGATAGCGAATGTCCACATCGTAGTGCCCGTCGTCGCTCGTGAACGGCTCGTCGAAACGCGTGCGAATCCGGCCCGTCGTCGCGCCGGCGAGTTTGACGTTGAGCCGATGAGACGCTTTGGCGTCCCGATCTTCCAACACGAAGCCTTCCAGATGCCGAAAATTTTCGGCCTCGATTCGCACTTGTTGGCGAGCCGAAATCCGCGGCGGCGGCCGATGCTCTTCGATGAGCGCCTTGAGCTTGTCCGGCGTGCATTCCTCGTCGCCGGTGGCGACGAACCATGTCATCCCGGCGTCGGACGGATCCGGTCGGGTCGAGACCAACATCCGCTCCCAAAGCCAGCGCACCTTCGCGTCGGCGGAGTCGCGCATCCAGAAATACGGTTGAAATTGCTCCGGCGCAGCGGGCTTGCCAAAGCGGCTGCAACTCAGCAACCGATTTTGATCGGCGATCTGCACCCACCGTATGTCCTGCTCGATGACGCTGCGCTTGGTGAACGTGAATTTGTATTTCGAGGCGAACCCGTCATTCCAGCGGCTGTGCGAGATGCACCAGACGAACTTCCGTTTGGCCGGGTCGGATTTCTGGATGCCGCGATAGGCCACTTCCATCGGCCCGGCGATGATGAAATACAGCGGGTTGTCCGCCGTGGAATCATTGATGGCTTTCGCAATGCTGGCAATGGCGCCGTCGAGGTCTTTGCGACAATCAAAGAACACCGATTTGTCGAAACCGTATCGCTCAGCCGCGCCGAGCACGCTCTCGGCGTGCGTTTTCTCCCACTGCGGATCGGTCTGCGGCAGGATGCAGTTGTAGTCGAAATGGACAAGCCGTTCTTTCAAGCCCGCCTCGGCGAGGATGGCCAGCGTCACCGGCGAAGCAATCCAGTCATCGGGATCATTGTGGTTGCCGTCGGCGCTGTAGGCGATCCGTCCGACAAACCCAAACGAGTTGGTCAAAACCAACGAAAACAACAGGACGATACAAATCCACGTTCTCATGGTCGGCACTCCTTTTTCGGATGGATAATGCTCGCGCCGAGACGATACCACGCATCCATCTGCGGGTTGAAGCGCGAAGTGCGTGCGGGATGATGCTGGTTTTTGCCGCCAACACGCCGCGTCGCCACAATGAGCTGCGGTCCCGCGCCCGCGCGAACAACCAGGTTGGCCGAGAATGGCGAATAGACTTCGACGCCGCCGGTGTCTGGTCGCGGCAGGCCGCGCACCTCGGCGCGCCGCTCGTCGGCGTCGCGCAGGTCATCCCAAATCGCGCTGCCGACGACGTTCGCCGTGGCGCTGAAGGTGCGATACGAGGCTAGGTTCGACCAGATTTGCAAACGGCGCAGCGAGTCCTCCGGCTCATGGTCGAGGTGGACATGGATTTGCGCCCCCGCGACAGCGGCCAGTTCCGCCAATTCCGACCACAGCGCGTCGTCGCCCACCGTCACCACGGCGGGCACGCCTTTGACGCGGAACCACATCGCTGACGGATCGGTGCCCGGTGGGAAAGGGTCTGTCGCCGAGAGTTGATCGTAGCGCGTGAGCACCGACCCGTCCGGGCCGATGACAAACGCGGAATTGCGTCGTTCCCTGCCGCTGTGGTGTTCGATGCCGACGACCACGGTGATGGTGTGTTTGCTGGCGGAGGCCTTGAGTTGTTCCAGCACCGTCTCGGCAATCGCTCGCGCAGGGAACGCCACCAGATCGGCGCGTTTGCCGCGAGCCTGAGCGATCATTGTTTCCATTTCTGTGACATTACCGGTGACCTGCGCGACAGCAAGCGTCATGTCCGTTTCAGGGGAAACCAGAGTTGTCAACGGTGGCGCATCCACCATTTGGCCTTGTTGCAGCTTCACACCCGCCTCCCAGAACCGGCGCAAGGCCGGATGTGCCGAGCGCGCCAGCGCATGGGCGCGGGTCGCCTCGCGGACGTCCAGATCGGCAATCAGAATGGTCTCCACGTCGCTGCTGGCTGCCGCCACGATTCGTCCATCGGGCGCGATGACGGCGCTGTGGCCGTGGCGCAGTTCGCGCGGCGCGGCGGGGTCGTCGGGAACGCCGGACACTTTATTGCCCGCGTTGGCGAAGACGACCCAGACGTTGTTTCGCAAGGCGCGCGGCACATACCAATACCAGCCGAAAGGCGCGACCCATTCGCTGGCGAAATTGCACGACAACTCGAAGCTGATCTGCGCGCCCTGCTGGATCGGGATTTCTTCGACGCCGCGCAGCCAGCGGTCGGCGCAAATGATCGCGCTGCACGGGATGCCGTCCAAGTGAAACACGCCCGGCATCGGAGCGCGATGGTTGTCGTAGAGCTTCTCGTAACGGAACACGTCGCGTCCGTCGGGAGCGACGACCAACATCCAGTTGGCAGTCTTCTTCAACTTCGCCGAATACGTGGCGCCGCCAAACAGAACGAACAAGTTCGCTTCGCCCGCTGCCTGTCGAATCGGCGAAACGGCCTGTTCAACGCGCGCCGTCTGGTCGCCGTCACGACCTCGCAACGCGCCTTCGGGGAAAACTGCCACGCGCGCGCCCTGCGCGGCTACACGTGAAATGCCGGCGACAATCCGGTCGCGATTCTCCGCGATGGTTTGCCCCAGGGACATCTGCACGACGCCGATTCGCAGGCGGTTTGTGCGGTCGCCATGTGAACTGAGGGCTGTCAACATAAGCACCAAACCAACCAGAAAGCAGCGTCTGCAACCCTGGTCGGATCGAACAGCGATGTTGCCCTGCCGCACAACAGTCGCGCCCGTGGTTTTGCAGGATTCTCTGCAATTCATTTTCCAATCCGCTGTCATAGCGCGAACAACCGGCGCGCGTTGCCGCTGAGGATTTTCGCTTCATGGGCGGCGGGCAACTCGAGGCTTCGTAGGGCGTTGAGCGTCACGCCGGGTTCCACCCACGGATGGTCGCTGGCAAACAACAGACGGTCGGCGCCCATGAAGTCGTAGGCGAACTTGATGGCCAACGGCAACGGCGAGGCGATGTCCAGCCAGACCCGTTTCAGGTATTCGCTCGGCGCGCGCTTCAGATGGCGCGGACCGCGTTTGAGCACCTGCGTTTGATGGTCGAGCCGCCCGATGATGTAGGGCAACGTCCCGCCGAGATGTGGACAAACCAGTTTCAAGTTCGGCAGTTCATCGAGCACGCCGGACATAATGAGCCGCGTCAACGCGATGGTGTTGTCGAACATGTTGCCGAGCGCCGCGGTCATTTCGTAGTTTTTCACGAACTCAATCGTCACCGGCTTCGCCGGATGCAACAACACCGGCACACCCAGATCCGCCGCGCGCGCCAGCACCGGCCGGAACTGCGGTTCATCGGGAAATCGGCCCGCCAGATTCGTGTACAGTAGCAGTCCTTTGAAACCGAGTTTCGTGACGCAACGATTCAACTCCGACACCGCTGCGTCCACGTCCTGCCACGGCAACACGCACAAACCGAGAAACTGCGATGGATGCCGGCGAACGATGCCCGCGATGAAATCGTTTGCCAGTTGCGCCACCGCCACGCCGTCAGCGCCGAACCACTCCGGTCCCGGATCGTTGATGCTCAGCGCCGAGAGCGCGATGTCGTTGGCGTCCATCGCCGCGAGTTTGGCCTCCACACTGAGATAGGATGGCGGGATTTTCCGCACCCAGTCGCCCATGATGATCACGCGCTGTCCGTCGCGCGTGCGCACCACCGGATCTGTGTCGCGTTTCTCCATCAGCGCCACCAGTTCGGGACAAAACAAATGGCTCTGGCAATCTACGAGGAACGGTGTCCTGTCAGCGGCAGCCACAACATTTCGTTGGCCGGCTTCAAGGACAGCGCCGAGCGCCGCGCCGCCCGTAACGGCGAGAAACCTTCTGCGAGTGGTTTTCATATGCATTCTTCTTTTCGGAGATTGCAGCTTGGACGAACCAACTGTCAATCGTGCTTGAATGGTCGTCAACGGTCCCCACGGTTCCGGCGCGTCGTAAAGGCGGAGCGTGCCGGCGCGCGTCTCGCAGTGCCCGGTGGCAAGCAAATACCCGCGAGGCTCGCACCTTCAAGCCACCCGCGATGCGAACGGCACTTATGCGATGGTCTGTTCGCCGTTGAGCAGGCCGTTTCGCGTGCGCATGGACAAACTCGCCGGGCCGAAGGTTCGAGCCTTTTGGTTCGACCCGCGCACCGGCCATGCGACCGTCATCGGCGAGTTCCCCAACACCGGTGAACGCGAGTTCACTCCGCCCACCTCCGGCGAAAACAACGACTGGGTACTGGTGTTGGATGACGTGAAAACGAAGTCCAAAGAGTAAAGTCCCAGAATGACACCATGGACGAAGAAGGATTCTTTTTTGACGCTGCGCCGGTCCGCTGACGAACGCTGCAGTCAGCTCGGTTTCCCATGAAGCATCCAGTTCTGCAGGAGCGCCGCGATTTCCTCAATGCGGCGGTCGTCGCTGGTGCGGCTACGGGCGAGATGATCTGCTCGTGCATGGACGGTGGCCAATCGCCCGCGAAGTTCTTCGCACAGCCGCGCGGCATCGGCGGGTTTCCTCGGCAACTCCAGCGGGCCGTGGAGGCCGGTCCGCGCGAGCAGGTGGGCGAGTTCCGCGTGAGCGCGGCTGGGGAAATCCAGCTTGGCGAATGAGGCTTTTTGCTTTTGTCTGCTGCCATGCTTGAAAAAGACTGTCTGCGCCACCACCAGGTCGGTGGCGTCCGCCAGTGTGGGTTCGCCTTCGGGAATCGTGACTGGTAACGGTTCGAGAACCTGCTCCCTGTACCACTGGGCCACCGGCACCTTCTCCGTGGCGTCGAGGCCGTCCCAGATGTCCTTGGCCAACTCGTCCGCTTGAAACTCCCGGCCTTCGGTGCGGCCTCGTTGTTCCTGTTTCTGAATCTCGACGACGCGGATAGCGCGGAAATGCGCCGCGGTGGCCCGATAGAGTTCGTCGCAAAGCTGTTCGCGTTGGGCTTTGTTGTCCACACCGAGCAATTCCAGCACGGCGAGGTCGAGCGCACGGCGGTCGGGTCGTTTGAGTTCCTCCGGCAACCCGATCGGTTTCTCGGCGAGCTTGCGGGCGCGTTCTGCCGAGTGGCAATCCATGAACTCCTGCTCGACCAACGGCCCGGTATCACGCTGGCAGAGCTTCTCAAAGGCGTCACGCAGTTTCTTCGCCACCGCCGCCGAGACGCCACGCGGATCGGGCACTTCGAGCAGATTCACGTCCACGACTTCGGTTTTCAGATTGCCTTCCGTGCCGGCGTAGCGACCGTAGAACGTCTTGAACAAGCCCACGAGCGTTGAGTTCACAATCGCAGCCAGGCACGCCATCTGTTCGGCAGTGAGGTCGGACGGATGAACATCGAACAGGTTGTGATTGCAGGCGAGTTTGTCGGGATTTACGGGAATGATGTGCCGGTATTGTTGCGCCATCGGCCAGAAGAAGTAACCCGGTTGGAAGCCCGTGAGGTCATACCACGGATCGCGTCCCGCGCAGGTGGATCGTTTGGCAACTGGCACGGCCTTGCTCTTGCGAGAGGCGTAAGCGTGGGTTTCGCCGTAGCGCAAATATCGGTGGACGTATGTCCCCCTGAGTTTGCTGAGCGGCTCGGAAACAAGGAGGATCAGCCGTTCGCATTCGTTGGCGCGGATGATGGGCCGGCTGACGTTCATCAAGCTGTGCACTTCGGGCGCAAGGTACCGGCTCTCGATGGGATGCACGACGCCTTCCCCATCCATGACGAGTTTGACCTTGCCCGACTCGACTTCGGATCGTTTGCAGTACGTCAGGATGGGGACGTCGCGCCAGTTCTTTGCTGAGTAGTCTCTCAGCACCTCCGCGCTGACATCGCGCGGCATGAAAAACGCGTCGCAGCCGGAAGTGACACCGCGACGAATCTCGGCGATCTCGCCCAGCGGCACAAACTTGTCGCGATACTCGCGCATGATCCGAAAGTAGATTTCCGGAGCGCGCAGGTATTTGCCCCACTTGCCGCCGCCGTAACCGCCGGCGGACACCTCCACCGGCGGGTCTTCGCTGTCGCCGTTCTCGTCGTCGTTGTCGTCGTTTCCATTGGGCAATTCGGGCTGAGCGGCGACTTCGTAGCTGGCTGCCGGCTCGCGCACGACATTGGCGCGGTGGCCTTGTTTGCGGGCAAACAGTTGACCCACGCGCAACCCTTCTTCCCACAGCTCGCTCTGGCGTTTGACAATGATCCGGTAGGCGTCGGTCGTTATGTCGGTCTTGGCGCGGCTGATGGCGTCGCGGAATTTCTCGGCGGAACGTTGCCGGCTGTTTTCGTCGCTGCGTTGCCCCAAAATCTCCGCCAGCGGCCGGTCCACCCGTACGAACTTCACCAACTGCGCCATGCGCTCTTTTTCATCAGCGCAACGTTGCAGGATGACGGCACAGGTCTTGATGCGGGCGTCTTCAAACCACGGTTCGCAGGTGCTTTCGATGATCGCGTGCAGCTTGAAATGCCGGAGAATCCAGCCTTGCAGCGCGAACCCATAGTCCACGTCGAGCCAACTCGACGAGACGAGGAAACCAAACCAACCGCCTTCCTTGAGAAAACGTGTCGCAGCGGGCCAGAAATAGCAATGCAGGTCGCTGCGCCCGCTCAGAACAAGGTCGGGCCACGCCTGCCGGCAGAGGTCGTGGATGTCCTCCTTCGACTGAAATGGTTTCACGCCTTTCTGATTGCGGCGCGGGATCATCTCCTGCCGGACATAGGGCGGATTGCCGACGACGGCGTCCAACGGCGGCAGCGTGACCTCTTCCATGCGCCGTTCGCCTTGCAGTCCGGCAGGAATCCGGCAGAAGGGCTGATCGGGCGCGACTTCAAAGAAATTGCGGCGGGCGATGCGCGGATAGTTTTCCTCCTCGCGCACGTCGCGCGCGGCCAGGTTCAGCGTCGCGAGATGCGCGGCGAACAACGCGATGTCCACGCCGTAAATCTGGGCGAGCAACTCCTGGTGGGACTGCGAGTTGTCGAGCCACGCCTTGCGCTGATAGGCGCGCACGAGAAAGCTGCCGGAGCCACAGGCTGGGTCGAGCACGTTGTCCGTGCCGCGCCGGATGCAGAACGCATTCACCACGTCCACCAGGTCCTGATCGGTGTAGTGCTGGCCGAACTTGTAGCGTTCTTCGGGCGAGATCAGCCGCTTGAAGATGCCGCCGAGAATGTCGCTGGGAATGAGCTTGAAGTTGAACGGCTGGATGTTCTCCAGCACGGAAGCCCAAGCCTCGTGAGCGTCGGCGTGCTGAAAGATCAGCGGCCCGGCCCATTCCTTCTCCATCTCCAGCGGGTAGAACAGCGTCTCGTAGTCGCCGGTGGCATCCACGGCCTGCTGAAACCGCTTTTGGAAATGCAGATACAGATTCCTGCCGGTGGCGTTGCGCGGGATGCTCAGCGCCGGCAAGTCAGCGAACTTGGCGCGGATGGACTCGTAGAAGATCAGCCGGTTGGAGAACACATACGCCAACGTGCGCGCGGCCCGATCCACGAGATTGCGCCACGCATCGGGATCGTTGCGTGAGACCAGCCAGCTTTGCTCGCGGGCCATCCATTCTTGCAGGCGAACATCAAACCCTTTGTCGCGACTGGCTTCTCGGAGCAAAAACTCCGCCGTGAGTTTGACCGGCCACGCGATGTGCCGCTCAAAGGCGCGGATGAAATACTCATCCGGCGGCATGCCCCAGTCGAGTTTCTGTCCCGTGGCGATGGCCGCCAGTTCGGTGTAAAACTCGGCGAGAAACTTCTGGATGGCGGTCTCGACTTCCGGGCGGGACACCGCGTCGGGCGTTTCGAGATTCAGGCCCAAATCCCACTCGCGGACGCGCCGCTCAAAGAGCGGGCGATGCCACAAACTGCGGTCGAACAGAACAAGGCAGTTGACGTTCCAGGTGAAGAAGTACCGCGCGCCCGCGTTGTCGGCCTTGCGGAACGCATCCTCGACCAATCCGTAGTCGTACGGATTGCGGCCGGCTGGCGTCCCCGGCAACTTGACCTCACCTGCCAGGATCAGGTTATTCTGTCGGTCATAGACGCGCAGATCCGATCGCTTGCGGCGGATGCCCTTGGCCTCTTCGATTTCGACGCGCTGGAATGGAATGTCGCGACCGGCGGTGAAGACGGCTTCCGACCATTTGGCCACGCGACTGCAAAACGTCACTTCATGAGTTCGCAGGTCCTGGCTGGTCATGGTGTCCCGGCTCCGCCGCCGAAAACTGCAAAAGCGGCAAGCGTTTCCTTTTCGTGACTCGGTGTGCTCCGTGGTTCCATTTTCAGTTCAGCGGCATTCTAGCGGAATCGGAAATTGCCAGCAACCAGAACTTGGCAACGGTGTTGGTTTCTGGTAGAACTCCAGCCATGAAACGAATGCCGTCGTTCCCGCGTCCGTGTCTTCGGCGTGTTCCGTGGTCTCCCCCTTTCGCTGCCGGTGCCGGTCAACTAAAACGTTCCACCTCGGCTGCATTGCCGTCGAAGAGGCGAGAGCGGGCGGTCTTGTTCGGCATCGTGGCAAAAGAGCAATCATGACAACACACGCATCGCAACATTGCAATCGGCGGGTGTTTTTGAAACGCGCGGCGGTGGCGACGGCATGGGCATTTGCAGCGGGCGGGCCGCGCTTTTCGCTCGGCACACCGTCTTTCCGGTTGCGCCCCGATCTTCTGGATGCCGATTCGCCCAAGGGGCTGGAAGTGATCCAGTTGACCGCCGAACGCGATGTGCCGTGGTCGCACCTGTATATGGAAGCGCAGGTGTTCACGCCGGACTCCAAGCGGTTCGTTCTGCATCGTTCGGCCACGGCGCACGGCGGTAGCAAGAGCGACCCAAAACATCAATATTACCTCTGCGACATCGAGAACCACTTCGCGCTCTCGCCGTTGACCGTGGAAACCGGCAGCGTTGGGCCATCGGTTTCCCCGGACGGCCGGCATGTCTATTACTTGGTGGACCAAACCACCGTGGGCGGCGGCACGTTCGCGCTCCAACGCGTCAAACTCGATGGCACGGAGCGCGAAACGCTCTTGGTGGTGGACACGCCGTTGCCGGGCACAAAATTTCGCGCCAGCCGTTTCTACCCCCTGTCCACGATTTCCGCCGACGGCCAACGGTTGGCCATCTCCTGTTTCCTCGGCGACGGCCACACCGATCCGCCGCCCTATGGTCTGTTGGTCTTCGACCTGCGCAATGCCACCGTCGCGCTGGTCGTTCACGGGCCGACCTGGTGCAACATGCACTCGCAGTACTGCCGCTCCACCGACCCGGACGCTGCGCACGACATCCTCATTCAGGAAAACCACGGTTGCGTGATCACGCCGAGCGGCGAACTGAAGGTGCTCACCGCCGGCGACGGCGCAGATATTCACGTCATCCGCGACGACGGCAGCAACTTCCGCAACATGCCGTGGGGCCGCGACGGCAATGAGCGATGCCAGGGTCATCAGTGTTGGCGCGGGCACACCACGTGGGGCATTACCAGCACGGGCACCCGCAAACCGTCCGGCGCGTTCCTCATCGAAGGCAAAGCCGCGCCGCACGCTGGTCACATCGGTCTGCGCACCCCCGGCGCCGTCCGCAACGACCTCACCCGCACACGGGACGAATGCCGATTCAGCCATTTCGCCACTGACATCGCCGGGCGACGGCTCATCACTGATGCGGGGCCGTTTGACAAAGGCGGCAGGATTTTTGTCGCTGAGTTCGGCGAGCCGGGTAAAGACCCGTTGAGGAACTGGAGGTTTCTGTTGAACCCGCGCTCGACCTGCAAGAAGCAGTCGCACATCCACCCGTTTTTGTCACCCGACGGCACCATGGGCTTCTTTAATTCCGACGAATCGGGTATCCTTCAGGCTTATATGGTACGAGGTTTCTAACGCGCAATTATGAAGACAACGATATTCCTTCTGATGGCAGCGCTGGCGGCGAGCGAGGCCGCTGGCAACATTGCCGTCAGCGGCGAACTGAAGCAATGGCACAAGGTCACGCTCACCTTTGACGGCCCGTTCGCACGGGAGCGCGACAACGATCCGAATCCGTTCACCGACTACCGGCTCGCGGTCACCTTCACTCACGAGTCCGGCTCTCCACGTTACGTGGTGCCAGGCTATTTTGCCGCCGATGGCAACGCGGCAAATACCTCTGCCGAGGCGGGCAACCAATGGCGTGCGCACCTCGCGCCGGACAAGCCGGGCCGCTGGGATTACGTCGTTTCCTTCGTCAAAGGCAAACACGTGGCCATCAGCGACGCCGTCGGCGAGCCGGTTCGCCCGCTCGATGGGATGCGTGGCAGTTTCCAGGTTGCGCCAGACCCGAAAGCCAAAGGACGCTTGCAATACGTCGGCAAACATTATCTGCGCTTTGCTGGCAGCGGCGAGTATTTCCTGAAGGCCGGGGCCGACGCGCCGGAAACGTTGTTGGCGTATGCGGACTTTGACAACACGGAAGCGCACAAGAAAAACGCGCCGCTGAAAACATGGCAGCCGCACGTCCGCGACTGGCGCGCAGGCGATCCGACGTGGAAGAACGGCAAGGGCAAAGGACTCATCGGCGCGTTGAACTATCTCGCCGGCAAAGGCTGCAACGCCTTCTCGTTCCTCACCTACAACGCCGGCGGCGACGGCGACAATGTCTGGCCGTTTGTCGGGCGTAATGACAAGTTCCACTACGACTGCTCGAAGCTCGATCAGTGGGGTATGGTGTTCGATCACGCCACCGCATTGGGACTCTATCTGCATTTCAAGTTGCAGGAAACCGAGAACGACGACAACCGACGCGGTTCGAAAGAGAATGACAAAGGTGGACGTGTCCCCGAATCGCTTGACGGCGGCGATCTCGGACCGGAACGCAAGTTGTATTGCCGCGAATTGATCGCACGGTTCGCCCACAACCTCGCGCTCAACTGGAACCTCGGCGAGGAAAACTCGCAGTCCACCGCCCAGCAATGCGCGATGGCGCAATACATTCACGACACCGACCCGTATCACCATCACATCGTCATTCACACTTTTCCTAACCAGCAGGACAAGGTCTATCCGGGGCTGCTCGGCGAGAAATCCGTTTTGACGGGTGCCTCGTTGCAGAACGGCTGGAACCAGGCGCACCAGCGCACGTTGAAGTGGGTCACCGCGTCCGCCAAGGCCGGCAAACCGTGGGTCGTGGCAAACGACGAACAAAACCCCGCCGAACTTGGCGTGCCGCCGGACCCCGGTTACGCGGGCTTCGAGGGTAAAGCCGTCGGCAAAGACGGCAAACCGTACACCTTGCACGACATCCGCAAACTCTGTCTGTGGGGGACGCTGATGGCCGGCGGCGGAGGCGTGGAATACTATTTCGGCTACAAACTGCCCCAGAACGATCTCGCCTGCGAAGACTGGCGCAGTCGCGACAAAAGTTGGGAGTACTGTCGCATCGCGCTGGAGTTTTTCCCGGCCCACAAAATACCGTTTTGGGAAATGACCAACGCTGACGCGCTGGTTGGCAACGCGGAAAACAACAATATCCGGTTCTGCCTCGCCAAACCCGGCGAAATCTATCTGGTGTACCTGCCCAACGGCGGCACGACCGACCTCGACCTCGGCGGTGTCAACGGCACATTTACGGTGAAATGGTTCAACCCGCGCACGGGCGGCGCGTTGCAGGACGGCTCGGTCAAATCCGTGAACGCCGGCGGTCGCGTTTCCCTGGGCGCACCGCCTGCCGATCCGAGCGAGGACTGGCTGGTCGTGGTGCGCAAATGAGAATCGCAGCGCTCAAGATCATCCGCCCGGTGGTACTTCGCGCGCAGCTACAAAGCCTGGCGGGTGTCAAGGTGCCAGCCTGCGCGTCTAGCCCAAGTTCGTCAGTGAAGGGTAAAATGGGGAAAAGTTTGGCAGGAGAAGCGACGTAAGTGTCTGGTACGCTGGTGGCAGATCACGGAAAGGCCCGTGTAGTGCAGAACAGCCCCTTGCGGACACTGCCACGCCGACGCAAACTGCTACCATGTTTTTACGACGCCATACCAAACTCGTCGGCCAGAACGACTACACGTATTGGTCGTTGGTCAAATCCATCCGCACAGCCAAGGGGTCTCGCCACCAAGTCGTCGCGCACCTCGGCAAGCTGACTCCGGACGAGACTCAGCAGGCGCACGAGTGGTCCGACTTGGATGCGCTGCTGGACGGGACGCCACCCGCGCAGCAGTTGCCGCTGGACGCTCCGCCACCGCCACCACCGGCACCGTTGTGGCGGACAGTGGATGTGAGTCGGGTGCGGGTGGAACGGGTGCGGCAGTTCGGCCGGGTGTACCTGGCGCTGGCGTTGTGGCGGCGGTTGCGACTGCACACGCTGTG
>Ga0272448_1001019_pt1 | contig 39548 bp, 39 predicted proteins | sample YNPCB0191_FD_202220 | JGI IMG/M metagenome (GOLD analysis project Ga0272448, IMG submission 202220) | Hot spring sediment microbial communities from Yellowstone National Park, WY, United States - YNP-CB-019-1 | ecosystem: Environmental > Aquatic > Thermal springs > Hot (42-90C) > Sediment...
CGACATCGAGGAGGCCATTCGTGACGCCGACGTAATCAACCTCCTCCGCATCCAGCACGAACGCCAGCGTGTTACCGCCTTCCCCAGCATCGGCGAATATACCGCCATGTTCGGCCTCAACAAGGAACGTTTCAGCCGCACCAAACCCGACGCGCTGATCATGCACCCCGGCCCGATCAATCGCGGCGTCGAAATTGACAGCGATGTTGCCGATTGCGGCCGCTCCGTTATTCTGGAACAGGTCACCAACGGCCTCGCCGTCCGCATGGCCGTGCTCTATCTCTGTTCGGGAGGCCAACCGCTATGAAGCCGCTCCTCATCCGCAACGGCCACGTCCTCGACCCAGCCAACAACGTGGACGAAGTCCGTGACCTCCTCATTGCCGACGGCAAAATCGCCGCCGGTCCGGCGCCCGCCGATGCCGATCTCCTCGACGCCAAAGGCCGTTACGTCGTCCCCGGACTCATTGACCTGCACGTCCACCTGCGCGAACCCGGCCGCAGCGACAAGGAAACCATCGAAACCGGCACCCGTTGCGCTGCCCGCGGCGGGTTTACCAGCGTCGTCTGCATGCCCAATACCTCTCCCGCCGCCGACAACACCGGCACCATCGCCTACATCCGACAACGCGCGGCGGCCGTCGGCTCTGTCAACGTCTTCCCGGCCGGGGCGATCACCAAGGAACTCAAAGGCGAAGAACTGGCTCCCATCGGCTCGCTCAAACGCGCCGGAGTGGTCGCCATCACCGACGACGGCCGCTGTATCCAGAACAACGAATTGATGCGACGCGCCGTCGAGTACGCCAAAATGTTTCAACTACCCGTGATGGACCATTGCCAGGACTACAACCTCGCCGCCGACGGCGTGATGAACGAAGGCTACTGGAGCATCGCCCTCGGCTTGCGCGGCTGGCCTGCCGCCGCCGAGGACATCATAGTGGCCCGCAATATCCTCATCGCCGAGACCACCGACTGGCACATCCATTGTCAGCATTTGTCCAGCGCCCGCAGTGTCGCTCTCGTGCGCGAAGCAAAAAAACGCGGCATCAAAATCACCGCCGAGGCCACTCCCCACCATTTCACACTGACCGACGAGGCCTGCAAAGGCTACGACACCAACTTCAAAATGAATCCCCCCCTGCGAACCGAACGCGACCGTGACGCCCTGCTCGAAGGACTGGCCGACGGCACCATTGACTGCATCGGCAGCGACCACGCGCCGCACTGCAACTACGAAAAAGAAGTCGAATTTGACGTGGCCCCCTTCGGTATCATCGGCCTGGAAACAGAACTGGCCCTCTCACTGGCGCTCGTCCACCAACAACGACTCACCCTGCGCCAACTCATCGAAAAGTTTACCGTCAACCCCGCCCGCCTCCTGCGCCTGAACAAAGGCACCCTGTCCGTCGGCGCCGACGCCGATGTGACCATCATTGACCTCGCGCAAGAGTGGACCTACGACGTCAACCAAAGCGCCAGCCTATCCCGCAACTCGCCCTTCCACGGCTGGCCACTAAAAGGCCGCGCGACGACCACCATCGTCGGCGGAAAAATCGTATGGCAATTGCAATGAACGGCGTTTTCGCCCTCGAAGACGGCACCATATTCCGCGGCAGCGGGTTCGGCGCAAAAACGACCGCCTGCGGCGAAGCTGTTTTCAATACCTCGATCACCGGTTACCAGGAAATCCTCACCGATCCCTCCTACAAGGGCCAGATCGTGGCAATGACCTATCCCGAAATCGGCAACTATGGCGTCAACCCCGAAGACGTCGAAAGCTGGAAACCGCACGTCGCCGGATTCCTCGTCCGCGAACTGTCCGCCATCGTCTCCAACTGGCGCAGCACCCAGTCATTGCCCGACTACCTCACCGAACACAAAATTCCCGCCATCCAGGGGATTGACACTCGCGCGCTCACCAAAATCCTCCGCGTCAAAGGCGCAATGAAATCCTGCATCTCCACGGAAAACATCTCCGACAAAGAAGCCGTCACACGCGCCAGGGAATGGAAAGGCATCGTCGGCGTGGACTACGTCAAAGAAGTCACTCACCCAAAACCGTTCACATGGGACCCCGACGACCAACAAAGCCGCAACTGGAAAATTGAGCGCACCCCCGACGGCCAGATGCGCTACACCGACGAACTTCGCCCCGCCGACATCCCCATCGTCGCCTACGATTTCGGCATCAAGTACAACATCCTTCGACGCCTCCGCCAACGCGGATTCAAGGTCCAGGTCGTCCCCGCCACCACCCCCGCCGAAGAGGTCTTGAAATACCGCCCCGCCGGCGTCTTCCTCTCCAACGGACCCGGCGACCCCGAAGCGCTGCCATACGCCCACGCCGCTGTCCGCGGCCTGCTCGGAAAACTGCCCATCTTCGGCATCTGCCTCGGACACCAAATCCTCGGCCACGCTTTTGGCGGACGCACCTTCAAACTCAAATTCGGCCACCGCGGCGGGAACCAACCGGTCAAAGACCTGCCGACCGGCAAAGTCGCCATCACCTCTCAAAACCACGGCTTCGCCGTTGACCCGACGAGCCTGCCGGGCGACATCGAAGTCACCCACATCAACCTCAATGACCAAACCGTTGAAGGAATGCGACACAAAGATTTGCCGGTCTTTAGCGTCCAGTACCATCCCGAAGCCAGTCCCGGCCCCCACGACGCCAGTTACCTCTTTGACCAGTTCCGCGCCCTGATCGAACAGACCTGAATCATTCCATCGAAACCCTCGCCTCGCCTCCCTTGGCCCAGCACCCGCCGACTTGACATCGGTATTCCTTCAAATCAATTACGTAGCACGTGCCACATAATTGATTTAGTAGGATGACGATGCCAAAAGAAGCGTTGCCAGGCGCGACATCACCTCGCGGTGGATGTTCCATGCGCGTGGGCCGAGATAATCACGGGGATGCAACGTCTGGGGTAGAAATGGATCGAACTCGGTTGCATTGCGCCACCCACGACGTTGTTCTCGCAATCGTTGTTGTAGTAGCTCGCGGTCGGATGGGGCTGGTAGATGCCGTAAAAGTCCTTCAGCTTGTGAGATCAGAGTCTCATAACGTTTGTTGATTAGCTCGAATTTCCACGCGCCACTCACCAGTGCCGCATTGTTGTAACCGGCACAACAGTGGGCTTCCAACAAGGTGCAGGACTCGACATCATAACGAAACTCCCTCAGAGCATCCGCCAGTTCAGGGATCGGGTCGGGATGAATCCAGACGCTGTCCTGCAGGTATCCAAAACCATTGCGGCGCAGCCATCGCAGCAGTCGTCCGCGCACGGCTTTCTGGCCTGCGGGCAGGTCGAAGATCAACATCCGCCACTGCCCGTCCCACGGCCGTTGCCATTGTTGTTCGGGATGGCGCCCTCCGAGTGACATCAACCGCCCCAGGTCGGTTACGTGATAGACCAGGCGTTTGGCGTGTTTCTCGCGTTGGAGCAGGTGAGCGCGTTCCAGTCGTGCGATGGCCGAGAGCGAGCCGTACCGCCGTTGCCAGGCTTCGAAGGGCGGGTGCCCCATGGGGCGTCGCAGCACCTCCATACCCCAGAACAACACATCCAACGTCTCCAGTGCGGTTTCGCTCCAATGTCGTGCCATTGCGGAAAGGCTTTCCTTTGATGAGTGAAGAAATAAATCAATTTTGTAGCACGTGCAACGAAATTGATTTTGGCGGATGGAGTGGCTGGGGTGGGGTGATAAGAGGCGGCGGGTGAGACAACACTAGGCGACGGGATGTGGTTCGGTGTGGATGACGACGCGGCAGAGGTCGGGAATGTTGCGGCGAAGATGGGTTTCCAGTTCCTCGGCGAGGTGGTGAACTTCGGTGACGCTACGGGTGGCGTCAATGAGGGCATGGAAGGACAGGTGAATGCCGGATCGCATGCGTTGAAGACGGATGTCCTGGCAGTCACGAATGGCAGGGAACTCCTTGCAGGTGGCAAGAATCCGTTCGATGTAAGGGCAGGCCTGTTCCGGGGTAAGTTCGGCGGCGGTCATTGGTTCCTTGTCACGCGGTTCGATGTGGACGTTGATGTCGGCCAGTTCTTCAAATTCGGCGCGCAACTGTTGTTCCAGGCCGCTGGCCTGGGCGTGCGCCCGTTCAAAGGTCAGGGAGGGTTCGACTTCGAGGTCCAGGTCAATGTACATGCCTTTTGTGGTGTGGTGGGCGGCGATGTGATGAACGGCAAAATGTCCGCGAGCCGCCACGGCGTGGATGCGCTCAAAGACGTTTTCTTGCTCGGCGGAGGGGATGGTGTCCACGATGATGTCGGCGGTGGGGGCGATGGCGTGGACGACATCTTGGATGTGGTGCGTGATTTTGTGGCTGTCTTGGAGGGAGTAATGTCGGGGGACGGCGACACGGAGGTCCACAAAAATGTGGTTGCCGGAACCGCGGACGCGAGCACGGAGGACGCGGCGGATGCCGGGGAGTTGAGCGACGGCAGAGGTGATTTTATCAGTAAGCCCTGCCGGGGCAGTGTCGAGAAGGGCATCTATGGTGCGGCGGCCAAGTTTCCAACTGACATGGATGACGATGAGAGCGACGACAAGGGCGGCGATGGCGTCGGGTTGTCCGCCGCCGATGCCGAGGCGGACGAGGAGGAGGCCGCCGAGGACGACGAGTGAACTCCAGATGTCGGTTTGGAAATGGAGGGCATCGGCTTCGAGGGCCTGGCTTTGATGTTTTTGGGCCACCTTGGAGAGGGCGCGGGATCGGGAGAAGTCCACGGCGATGGAGATGCCCATGGTGAGGAAGGCTCCGAGAGTGGCGTCCACGTGGCCGGGGCGGAAAAAGAGGCGTTCAATGGCTTCGTAGATGATCCAACCGCAGGTCAGGAAAAGCAGGAGCGTTTCCGCCAGGGCGCTAAGATTTTCAATTTTGGCGTGGCCGTATGGATGGCGGGTGTCCGGCGGGCGGTCGCTGGCGCGGACGGCGAAAAAGGTGATCAGGGCGGCAACGAGGTCGAGGGCGGAGTGAGCGGCTTCGGCGAGGATGCCGAGGCTGCCGGTCATCCAGCCGACGGTGATTTTCATGGCGGTGAGGAAGACGGCGGCGACGACGGAGGTGGCGGCGACGAACTGTTTTTCTTGTTGTACACTCGGGGTCATTCGTTGTCGGCCGGTTCTTCCTGGGGCAGCGGGTTGCGGCAGGCGTGGGTGGCGCCGAGCAGGAAAATGCCGTACACAACGATGTAGATCAAGCGCAAGTCCAATCCTTCCAAGCGCATGGCGGTGTAGGTGGTGAGGATGACGGCGGCGGGGGTGATGGCGTGGAGGGCGATGTTGAAAAGTTGCGACCAGCGCAGGCCATTGGGGGTGCCTTGCTCAAGAATGGAGGAGGCAAGCGAGAAAAACAGCGCCTGCGCGAAGGCGGTGAGTATTCCGCCCAGCCACAGCAGTGGCAGACTGACCACCATGGCGGCCAAAATCATGCTGCGAACGTAATCGCCGTTGATTATGGCATCGGGATAAGCGCGAAGACTGTGGCGTTGAGCGTAGACAGGTGAATCGGGCCGCGAGTCGGCCTTGAGCCAGAAGATGAGAGTGTCGGAGGTCAGGAGGATGCCCCGCATGGCTTGGGGGTCGGCGGCGGTGGTTTGTCCCGTGGTGTCGAGCAGGAAGAGAAATTCGTTGTTGCCGGCGCGGTATGGTTGGGTGATGGGCGAGACAACCTTGCCGCCTTTGATTTCCAAGGGTGGCAGGTGGTAGTCGGTCCAGTTGGCGGCGCGGTTGGCCAACTGCCATCCCCAAGGGATGAAGCTGACGGTTAGCAGCAGTCCCAACACGGTGACAAGTTGGAAGAGGTATTTGATGGATGCGCCGAGAGAGAGGTCGCGGACTTCGCGGTAGTGGCGAAACCCGGCGCAACAGAGAATCGCTGTGCGGAGGAATCCCATGTGTTTTCAGCGCGTGGCGAACAAGCGGGTTTTTTTGTTGGCAGCTTTCAGGGCGTCCAAGGTTTCTTTTTGGAGTTTTTTGAGTCGCCCGGCGAGGCTGGCCCGTGTGGCTGCGTCTGCGCGGTCGAGGAAAAGGATGCCATTGAGGTGGTCCAGTTCGTGTTGGAGTGCGCGGGAGAGTAGTCCGGAGGCTTCGATTTGTAGGGGGTTGCCCTGGATGTCCTCGGCCTCGACACGGACACGGGCGGCGCGTCGGATATCGGCCGAGATTCCGGGGACGCTCAGGCAGCCTTCTTCGCCATGATGTTCGCCTTTGGTGTCGGTGATGCGCGGGTTGAGCAGGATCAGCGGCATGTGTTTGGCGATTTCCTGCGGTTGGCCGTTGAGGAGCAGTTCGGAGGGTTGTTCGCTTTGGGAGACATCAATGACCGTCAACATGAGAGGGCGGGCGACCTGTTGGGCGGCGAGGCCGACGCCGTTGGCGGCGTACATGGTTTCGATCATGTCCGCGGCGAGCTGGCGGATTTCCGGTGTGACGCGCTCGATGCGTTTGCCTTTTTCGCGCAGCACGGGATGTCCGTAATGGATGATGTTCAAGATCACGGGGAGGACTATACTGTGTGCGGTCTGGACGCGCAAGGTGCGTTGTGGTAAAAGCCGCGCCAAGGAGGAATCAACCTGGTGGTCTCATTGGAGTTGTATTGGACGACATGGCTAAAGCTGGTGACGGAACCGTTTCGTTATTTTGGTTCGGTCTGGCTGGGGATCCTGCCCTTGTATGTGACGTTGGCGTTGGGGGAGTTGTATAAGAGCAAGGTTTCCTTTGGCCATGCGGTGAGCAACGGGTTTGTGATGCTCTGGGCGGGATTGAATTGGGGCGCGCGCCTGTCGGGGATTGGGTGGACGGGGTATGTGACGGAGTTTTCCAAAGCGCAGATGAGCGTTGCGTGGCTGGTGACGGCGGCAACGGTTGCGCTGGGTGTATTCACCATTGTGCTGGGATTTCGCAAAAAGGACAGAGGGCTGTGCGAGGTGCTGGGACATACACGGTTTTCCTGTTATTTCTTGATTTTGTTTTATCCGATGCAGGCGCGGTTGTTGCGGTGGGATAACACCAACGTGATCGCGGTGCTTCTGTTTGCCTTGCCGGTGTGGTTTGTGGTGTATTTGTTGGGGCGTTTGATTCGGGCGATGATTAAATGAGTGCCATCCTGTTGCCATACACTCGCGGTTGTTTCGTTTGTGGTGCGGAGAATCCCGCGGGATTACGGCTGCGATTCCGGGTCGAGGGCGGCGAAGTGTGTGCTGATTTCGAGCCGGATTCGCGCCATGAAGGTTATCGCGGAGTGATTCATGGTGGTGTCATTGCCAGCGCATTGGACGAGGTGATGTTCTGGGCGGTATCGTATGCCAACCGGAAGTTTTATGTGTCTGTCGAACTCGCAGTGCGTTACCAGAAAAAGGTCGAAGTAGGGAAACAATATCGCCTCGTTGGGTGGGTGCGACAGGCTCAGCGGCGAATCTGTGTGGCCGAGGGGGAATTGCGGGACAGGAATGGCGAAACTTACGCGACGGCCAGCGGGAAGTTTTTTCCCATGACGCTGGACCGGGTACCGCTGGGACACGAAGATTTTTACCCTGACCCGCTGACGCTATCCCCGTCGGAGTTTTTCAAAGAAGTTTAGAGGTTGCCAGAAATCGAAAAGGGGGTAGTGTAGTTGCCATGAATGCGACGAATCAGCCGTTTAAGGCCGTGCTTCTGGTGGATGACGATCGTCGGTTGGTGGAGGCGCTTAGCAGCGCGTTGATCAGCGACAATTTCCTGGTGGATTCGGCCTATGACGGCGACGAGGCCTTTCTCAAGGTCAAGGTGCAGCAGTATGACGCCATTGTGTGTGACCTGATGATGCCGAAACTTCGCGGCGATGAATTGTATCAACGGGCCGTCGCGCTACATCCGGAACTGGCCGGCAAATTCTTGTTCATCACGGGGCATGGCGACGATCCCGAAATGCGGCGTTTTCTGAGCACGGTGCCGGGGCGTTATTTGTTGAAACCGTTTACGGTTCAGGAATTGATAGACGCCGTGGGACGGCTCGTCGGCTGAGTTAACCCCGCCCTGCCAAACGCGCAAACCGCAGCGCGTCGGCGGCCATCGTCACATTGTTGAACAGACAATACACCGGCATCTGTTGTTGATCACAGATTTGCTTGATTCGTTGCAACTCGTCATCCGTGTAGCGATGTCGGTAGCCACTGAGGCCGTGTAACCGGAAATAACGGAGCGAGGCGTGTCCCACCGGCGCCGTTTTCAACGGGTCCACCACATGCACAAGATCGAGGTCGTCGCAGAGTTTTGCCACCAATGTTGCATCCCAATCCCCGCGCGGTTCCCATCCCATTAGGAACGCGCCGCGTTTTGCCCGCTCAAAAAACTTTCGCAGATTCGCCACATTTTCCCTGGTCGGACGAAATCCCGCGGGACACTGGAACAACACCAGAAATGCCTCCAGCACCTTGGCCACCTGAAAGGTCTCCTCCCAGGCCCAGCGGATCGTCGGGTTGAACCCGAAACCGCCGCAGTAGGGGCGATCACGAGGATCGAGTCGCGTGCGTTTGTAGGTGGGACTATCGGCGGGATGGGTAATGACCTGCCACGCTTTCATGGCGAATTGGAACCCGTCGGGAGCGCTTTCCCGCCAGCGCGCGGCGGTTTCCCGTTGGGGCAGGTTGTAGAAACTGGAGTCAATCTCCACGCACGGAAACGTGGCAAAATACTTCGTCTGCGCCAGCGCGAAGCCGCAGCAACCCACAACAATTTTGGAAGATGATTTTCGCAAAGTGCTCGCATCTTAGCAGGAAGCTTCCGGCTTGCAATGCCGTCGCAGAGTCAGCATTCTAGCGGTTCGTCAATCCATGAGCACTGCCAATCAACAACCGGAAATCGGACCGCGCGACATTGTTTTTGAATGTCCCGCTTGCCACAAAAATCTTGTTGTGGACGAGGCCGCCGAGGGGCTTACGGTGGAATGTCCCGCCTGTAACACCAAGGTGATTGTTCCCCCCAAGACGAAAAAAACTCCTCCCTCGCCGCCGCCTCCGCCGCCGGCCGGAGTGGACCCGCGCCTGCTGGCGTTGGGAAGCAAGTTGAAGGAGCTTCAGACCCAGCGCACCGAGATCAGCAACAACATCGCCGCTCGTCTCAACGAGATCAACCGTCAGATGGTCATGCTTGCCCGTCTGGAAAGTTCCCACCAACAACTGTTGCAGGAGTGGAACAAGGTGTTGGCCGAACTGAAACCGTCCGCCGGTCGTTCCCAGGCGAACTTCAAGGCGTAAGCGATTTCACCAGGATTTTCGAGTTGCGCCCGCTTTGCTCGTATTTTTCGCGGCGTGCCGGTGGCAGATCGTCGGGCGTGCCTTCGGTGTAGTTCAGCTTGTGCTGGAAGAAGGTGAACGCCTGCGTGGAGAGCGCGAAAATGCGTTTGGCGCCGAGTTCTCGCGCCACGGCTTCCGCCCGCAGGGCCAGTTTTGTACCGATACCGCGATGGGCGTGTGCGTCGTTGACGTGCAGGCAGGCCAGTTCGGCCGCTTTCTGCTCCAGATAGGGGTGGACGGCCACGACGCCGACGATGTTGTTGTCAATTTCGAAGACATGATAGTCGCCGATGTGTTTTTCGATGTCGGCACGCGTGCGGGGTAGGAGTTGATCTTCCTGAACGGAACCTTTGATCAAAGCCAGGATGGCGCGGACATCCCGTCGGCGGGCCGGGCGAATGGCTTGATATTCGTTCGCATAAATGAGCGTGCCGATGCCTTCGTTGGAGAAGACTTCGGCCAACACGCCCTCATCCACCTCGCCGCTGAGGATGTGCACGCGCGGCACGCCGTTTTCGCAGGCCCGCAACGCATAGGCCGCCTTCGAAAGCATCTCCGGGCGCAACCGCTCCGGCGTTGTTTTCAATAGTTGATCCAACTCCGCCACGCTCAGTTGCCCAACCAACTTGCCGTCAATCTCCAAACCCGGTCGCGGGCCGATAAACATCAACTTCACAGCGCCCAACGCTCGCGCCAATTCCGAGGCGAGGGCATCGGAGTTCAGCCGATAGGTATGCCCGTTGCCGTCGAATCCGAGCGGGGGGACGACGGGTAGCAGGCCGTCGTCGAGCAGGGTGCGGAGCATGTTCACATCCACCTGATGAACCTTGCCCGTGTGTTGATGGTCAATGCCCTTGCGGATGCCGAGCGGCACGGCTTCGATGCAATTGGTGTGGGCGGCTCGGAGGTTATTCAGGGAAAGTCCTTCGAGAATCTCGTGCGTCACCAGATTGGCCGCCATGATGGCGATGCGCAAGGTCGGCTCGTCGGTGACGCCCGTGCCGTCGGCATTGGAGATTGGCTGGCCGAGACGTTGCGACAACTGCTGGATTTGGTGTCCCGCGCCGTGGACGAGCACGACGCGGATGTTCAGGCTGCGCAGCACGGCGATGTCCAGGAGGATGTTGCCAAAGTTGTCATCCGCCACAATGGCGCCGTCCACCGCCAGGATGAACACCCGGTCGCGGAATTGCGGGATGTATTGGAGGATGCCTCGCAAGTCGGTTGGTTTCATGGCTTGAGCGACTTATACGGCAGACGCCCCGGCGGCGCAACAGCTTTGGCGCGCGCTAAAAACTGTGCTTCAGACCGAACGAGACCAAGTGGCGGGTAAATTCGCGGCCGGCGGTGTTGGGAACCTCGCTTTTGACGGCGTCGTACGACCAGGTGAGATCGGCGCTGAAATGGCGCGCAAAGATGTAACTGACGCTGGCATTGGGCGTGTAGATGACGTCGTCACGGTTGACAGGTGACTGCCAGTCGCCTTCGTAGATTTTCAGGCCGATGGTCGCGGTGAGCTTGTCATGACAGCGGTGCTGCCAGGCGATGCTGTAGAGGATGTCTTCATAGACGCTATGGCTGGAAAAAGCGGGTTGTTCATAGCGGGTCAACGTCACGGCCAACGTGTCGTTTTTTCCGAAAGTGATCGTTGCGGAAGCGTCCACATACCAGAGCAGTTCGTTCTTGTCGAAGGTCGGAGGAAGATTGCCGGAACGGAAGACGCGAATATCCGGGCCGGCCATCACCTGAAGCTTCAGCCAATCAGACGGCGCGCCCTCAATACCGGCAAGGACACGATGATAGTTGCTACTGTACGGGCTGAGAACGCCGAGGCGTTCCCCCTGGTGCTGGTAGCCGTAACGATAACCGAACACGAGCCAGGTTTTCCTGGCGGCGGCAAAGCCGATGTCGAGACCGCCGTTGACGTCGTAACGGTCAATGTAATTTTCGTAACCGGAGACGTCGCTCTGTTGTGTCTTGAAATCGTGGACGTAGGCAGTGAACACCGGGCGGAGAAAACACGAGCCAATGGTTTGAGTAAGACGAATGTTGTTGCGGTAGATGATCGCGTCGCGCCGATCGCGGAGCGGAATACCGCCCACGGCGGGGATGTCGCCGCCGTGAGCCAGGTCGAAAGTCGGCCCCCAATCGTTCCCTTGAATGCCGACGATCGTGTGGTTCACCTCCCAGGCGGTATCACCGGAAGTGCCACGAAAATTCAATGTCGCACGGTGGTCAACATGGTCTTCGGAACTGTAGGAATGATAGAAAACAACTTCGGGCGCATACGAGACGGCCAATGTGAATTCAGGCGTGGCCTGATAGGAGAGAGAGAGCAACGGCGTGAAGGAGGAGACCCATGAACTTTTATGAGCCAGTGCCGTTGAGTCTTGCAGGAAAACATTGTTATCGAAGGTTTCTTTCACCGAAAGACTCGTCGAGAAACGCCACGGAGACTCTGCCGATGCCAAGCCAACCGCAGCCACCAACAACAAAAAAACAAGAGAAATATGTTTGGTCATGAAGCGGTGACGTTTTGTCCCCGAAAACACTCTTTTTCAAGAAAGAACCGCGGATTGGTAAAATGACCGCGGCAACATCGTGGCTTCTGTCCGGCAAACCATCACACAAGAGGTGTTGGGAGGAGTGGCCCGACTGCAACGGCGTGACCTACCGTGTATTCAGGTTTGACGGATACTCCGGTAAAGTTTCGCTTTGGAAAATCCACTTATTGTTTTGGCTATGTGCCACAGTTACGATTGCCTCATCGCCGTTTTGATCTCGCCCCCACGGGGCAATTTGGTAAGCGATGGATGGATGCGCTTTCAGCAGCGCCGCCGTTTTGATCTCGCCCCCCACGGGGCAATTTGGTAAGTCGCCGCGAAGCTGCTAGAGCGGGTGCCCGCCGTTTTGATCTCGCCCCCCACGGGGCAATTTGGTAAGCACTCCCCGACACGGTCGCTCCCGTCTCGGTCGTTTTGATCTCGCCCCCCACGGGGCAATTTGGTAAGAAAGCATCGGTGATGGCCACCCCGCTTATCGTGTTTTGATCTCGCCCCCCACGGGGCAATTTGGTAAGGGGCGAACACAGCGAGCGATTTGGCATCGGAGGTTTTGATCTCGCCCCCCACGGGGCAATTTGGTAAGCTGACCTGCTTAGCGCCTGTCCAACTACGGCCGTTTTGATCTCGCCCCCCACGGGGCAATTTGGTAAGGTCAAGATCAACGCCCAACCCGCCTTTTTGTGTTTTGATCTCGCCCCCCACGGGGCAATTTGGTAAGAAATTGGACAAATCAGACATTGCTCTGTTGTGGTTTTGATCTCGCCCCCCACGGGGCAATTTGGTAAGAAGGCGATGGCGCGCACAAATCACAGCAGTGTGTTTTGATCTCGCCCCCCACGGGGCAATTTGGTAAGCTCCGGCGGGTGGTGGTATAGTGCAGGCAGATGTTTTGATCTCGCCCCCCACGGGGCAATTTGGTAAGCAAACAACGGCCAACAACGAGCTTGGACCGTGGTTTTGATCTCGCCCCCCACGGGGCAATTTGGTAAGGTTTCTAAGCGTGCTATACGCTCCGAAAGGCGGTTTTGATCTCGCCCCCCACGGGGCAATTTGGTAAGTGTTGAGCGTGAGCCGCTCCAGACCGTTCTCAGTTTTGATCTCGCCCCCCACGGGGCAATTTGGTAAGTGCCGGGAGGCGGCGATTCGGCACGGGCATTTGTTTTGATCTCGCCCCCCACGGGGCAATTTGGTAAGCGTTTCGGCGCGGCCATCCGCGCCGGTGATCTGTTTTGATCTCGCCCCCCACGGGGCAATTTGGTAAGACGTAGAGTCTCGTCGAGCACGATGGAGGCTCGTTTTGATCTCGCCCCCCACGGGGCAATTTGGTAAGCGGTTGTGCGCGACTGGTCAACCGTCGGCCCCGTTTTGATCTCGCCCCCCACGGGGCAATTTGGTAAGACAAAATCCCGGCCACGCGCGCCGGATTCTCCGTTTTGATCTCGCCCCCCACGGGGCAATTTGGTAAGTTGACCAGACAACCTGCCAGAGGGCTGGTGTTGTTTTGATCTCGCCCCCCACGGGGCAATTTGGTAAGCGTCTGGAGCATCATCCAGAAACGCCAGCAACGTTTTGATCTCGCCCCCCACGGGGCAATTTGGTAAGGGAATCTCCATGAAGGAACTTGGCGAGAAGTTTGTTTTGATCTCGCCCCCCACGGGGCAATTTGGTAAGTCATCGTCGCCGCCGATACCACGCTCGCCGCCGTTTTGATCTCGCCCCCCACGGGGCAATTTGGTAAGTTGGCATTAGCACGTGCCGCGGACTTCAGCGTGTTTTGATCTCGCCCCCCACGGGGCAATTTGGTAAGGAGCTATACGACACGAACGCTGTTTATCGCACAGTTTTGATCTCGCCCCCCACGGGGCAATTTGGTAAGTTCGTCTGTGTTTCGATCGTTCGAAAGGCGGTGTTTTGATCTCGCCCCCCACGGGGCAATTTGGTAAGGGCGCTTCTAACTGTAGTGCCTTCGGAGAGACGTTTTGATCTCGCCCCCCACGGGGCAATTTGGTAAGGATTGAAACCACCTGGAGCACTACGAACAATTGTTTTGATCTCGCCCCCCACGGGGCAATTTGGTAAGCGCGTGGTGGCCAGCAACGCTCTACAGTTGCCGTTTTGATCTCGCCCCCCACGGGGCAATTTGGTAAGCCGTTGAGCCGTGCGTTAAAGACATCCACCACGTTTTGATCTCGCCCCCCACGGGGCAATTTGGTAAGGCGAATACTACTGTCACTCAATGGGACGTGACGTTTTGATCTCGCCCCCCACGGGGCAATTTGGTAAGATGTCTCGCTAACGCTCGCCATCGCTGACCTCGTTTTGATCTCGCCCCCCACGGGGCAATTTGGTAAGGCGGCAAGTTGACGCATGAGCAACTGGTTAAGGTTTTGATCTCGCCCCCCACGGGGCAATTTGGTAAGAGTCCGTGGTTATCAGACCAGTTACCCGTTCTGTTTTGATCTCGCCCCCCACGGGGCAATTTGGTAAGTGTCGTCACCACATTGTTATATGCCCGACCGCGTTTTGATCTCGCCCCCCACGGGGCAATTTGGTAAGAATATCCACCTTCTGGCTTCTGCGTTCCAAATGTTTTGATCTCGCCCCCCACGGGGCAATTTGGTAAGAGGTGCGCCGAACCCGCTCGAATAGAGCGGGTTCGGTTTACCAGACTTTCACGAATTCCTTCAGTTCAGTAATTCGCTTGGTGTTTTCGACGCACTCGGTGATGATGATTTGCGCCTCCCACGTGGATTCTTCCATCGGGAAAAGTCGAATGTCGCCGGGAATACCTTTGGCGACACGCTGCATGTAGCGGATGACGCGCTCGCACTCATGCGGTTCGCCCTTGAACAGGTAAATGCTGTACTGCACGCGCGTGCCGCCAATGCGCTCGAACTCTTTCCGGAGGAAGGTCTGATCCTTCTGCTCCGGGGTGTCATAGGCAAGCATCACGAGCATGGAGGACAAAGGGTTGGAAGGTTTCTTTGCCGTCGAGCGATCGCACAAATGATTCGACCATGAGCCGGATGATGGAACGAAGTCGGAACTTGCCGTCGCGGTAGGTGAACGGCGTTTCCATCATCTCGGCGAAATGACCGGCCATGCGTTTCGGTTCCTGCAGGTCGTCGAGATGCCGAGCGACGGTCAGTTCGACGGTGCAGCGCAACGGTTCGATCAGGTCGCAGGCGAGGCTGGGCCGGCTGCGGCGGAGTTTGTGGATGATACCGACGGTTGGGTCGAGGCCGGACGCGAGGCATTGCCATTCGAGGGCGTGATAGAGGAAACCGTAGCCGTAGTTGAGGGCAACGTTGAGCGGATGTTGCGGCTTGCGGCGTTCCCGTTCAAACAGGTCGGTGGCCAGCGCGGAGAAGTACCGGGGCCAGAAGAAGCGGGAATACGCGGCTTCGAGCCGCAGGATGCGGTTGTAGGAGTTTTCTTTCAGTTGCGGTTTATCGGCCAGTCGCGGGTCGAAGGTGCGAAGCATCTGATGTTGGTTGCAGACTTTCGTCCAGAGTAGCCCGCTGGCGAGTTGGGTGGCGCGCTGGGGCGACAGCCGACAGAGTTTCCACAGGGCGGTGGGATTCACATACCGGGCTTTGGGAGCGAGGCTGAACGTTTTCCATTTCTTTTGCTGCTTATCCCATCGGGCCATGACGACCGGGCATTGGGTGGCGAGCATTTCCAGCGCGGTTTGCGACCACTGGCAGGAAGTGGCAAAACACTGGATGCTGCCGAGCGTTTCGATGGCGATGTTGCGTTCACCGGAAACGAGTTTGCCGTCGGCCACATGCAGGTGCTGGCTTTCGGTGAGCAGGATCAGATGATGGATCAATCAAGCCGCCTCCTACAGAAGTTCGCCCTCCCGTTTCCCAGTGGTCGGAGCGTTTTCCACGACCGGCGGTGGAAGTTTGATTCTCTTGCCTGTCGTGACTTCCAGCAACCAGAGCAAATCGGCCTCGTTGCTGCACGTCAACTCGTAGGTTTCCAATAACCGTTCCGTGGCCGGATCGGGGATTTGCCCTTTTACCAACTTTGGTTCAGCAAACTCGGCCATTTGGAATTCGATCGTGCCGTTGGTCTTCATTGACTTGACCCGGTAGAACCTCGACTCCAGCGGGGTTTCACCGCGCTTCGCGATCAAATTGTCGTTGCGATTTCGTTTTTCTTTTTTCAACGGAATACGGAGCAGGTCACCAACGGCCAGCTTGCCGGCCAGTTTCATTCCTAGCGGTAACGGGTCGGCTTTCCACGGCTGGCCGTGAAGTTTCTGGTACGAAGCGAGGTGACGTGGATGTGGGATGAGGCGCGACTTGTAGAAGGTCTCCACGGTTGTTTTTCTGCCTTTCTTTTTGGTGCGTTGGCCGATCCAGATTTCGCGGCGCAGATAGACAACGGAATTACTATTGTCCACAGGCTTGAACCCAGCGACTTCGCTCCCGCGTTTGGGTTTGGCAGTGGGATTGAAATGTAGGCCAAAACCGCATGGCGGCAACTTGTCTTGCTCGATAAGAATGCTGCGGATGACTTGACCGGGCTGTCCGTCTCGTCCGTTAGCCGCCCGCAGGACGGTGCGTTCATTTCGTTCGGCGATAGCTATTTCCACACGGGCCTCGATTTCTGAATCTTTGATGCGACATTTCTGTCGAATAAAACTTACAAGGGAGTTGGGCTTGAACGTCTTGCGAAGTAACGTCTCGCCATTTCTCTTCATGAACGCCGCTTTCACCGCGTCGTCTGGGATTTGCTCCGTCGGCACGCCCACATCCTCGATGAATTTGCGGAATCCTTCTTGATCCAGTGAGACGTCTTTGCAGGATAACCAACGTTCTACGTCGGCCTTGTTCAGCAACTTGATTTGTTTCGTTTGGCCTGTCTTTTTGTTTGTGATTTCGAGGGGGTTGAGAAGCCCCGGCCGGTCCAATAGCTTCCGCAATTCTGCATCCGGGTTCTTCTTCTTGCTCTTTAAGAGAGATGTGACGACCTTGCTCAATGGTTCGCGTGCAAAGACCCTGTTCTGTTGATCCGGCAGGCTGAAGATGGTTTCTTTGTAACGGGACTTTTTGGATTTGCGTTGGCGCAGGCGCACCACTAAACAACGGTCGGCATTGGCCTTTTCAAACGCCACCAGGTCAGGGCCAAGATCCGCTAACGCCGAAACCGACCATTCGCCATTCTGCGGGTCGCGACGGTGGACGAAAATGCCGCCGCAATCGGCGGAATTCAGCCCCACACCTGGTGGAATATGCGAAAGCACAGCGGCATCCCAGAGGTGATGTCGCAAATTGGTGCGGTCTTTGACCCATCGCTCTTGTCCATTCCTGTCGCGCACCGGGACTCCCTTCTTGTCGCAGAGCAACCGATACATTTGGGGAAACACATGGGGTGGTGTCCACGACTCGCGGCAAACGCTGGTTTGGAAGCCGGTCGGCGTCCCGATGCGGCGGGCGATTTCCTTGTTACGCTCCTTTTGATCTTGGATCTGGTCTAAACCAAGCCAGTGGATGACCTCGGCGCGGAGATGCCGAGCAAGTTGGGCCATCCGTGTGGTGTTGTCCCACTGCGGCGGATCGCTTTCTTGGCGGACAAATAGAGCGCGCTTGTTCGCACTCCAGTGCATCTTCTGCAAATGGACGTCCACCCGCCAACCCTCGTCTTTTGCCCACTCCCAAGGAGTTCGGTCTCCCTTGGTTTGGTTTTCTGTGCGCCATGTGATAACCAAATTGTCCATGACGCTGATACCGCCGCGTCGTTCGGGGTAGATGTGCTCCACCTCCAAATCATGCGCCAGCGGGTTTGTGCCGAGGGACACGCCGCTGTAGGGGCTGAACGCTTCGCCTTCCTCATTGGCTTGCTGGTCGAACAGCAACACTTGTTTCACCTGCCAGTCAGAAAGCGAATCGAGTTTCAGACCGTATTTCTTCTCGATGATGTCGGTTTTTCGTGACCGGTTGGCTTTGATTTCGTCTTGAAACTCCTTCTTTTCCTTCTGGTTTTTCGGAATCTCGCCAATGGTTTCGATGACCACGTAATCGGGCACAACCTTATCGTCGAGTTTATCCTTCAGACCCACCAATGTCCCATCGTCGAGACGCAACTGGCCCGCAAACAGCCGGCGCAGGATGCCGTGATGTACGGGGTTGCCTGTCGTCTTGTCGATCTGCCTGGGGTTGCCGTCCTTGTCGTAATGACCGCGATTTCCTAACAAGAACGTCACTTGCGGATAGATGCCAAGGCCGGCCGGCAGATTGGTACGCCAATCGTAGTAGCCGCAGTCTTCCAACGCTTGGCGAATTCTAGCAGGCTCGAAGTCTGTACCGTTTCTGGTAACGAGCTTGAACAGCACTTCCGCCGCCTCGCCGGACAGGCTCGCCCGTCCCTTCAAGGAACGCAATTCGGGTCGCAACAAGTCACCCAACTGATCGAAAAAGTCAGCATTGAACGACCCCTTAGCGACCCCAGCGAGCGGCATTTTGGGTTTTGTCTTAGCTTTGCAACAGGAACTCTTGCCCGTCTCATCTTGTCCAGTCTCCTTGCCGCAGTCGTTACAGATGCGCCATCGCTGTTCAAAGGTCTTCTTCCCCGGTTTGTCTGGTCGGGACGCTGACTGCTTGTTTCGCAAGGCTTCGACCGCCCGAATATCTTGCTCCAAATCGCCCAACAAATCGCGGACGACGTTGGCATCAAGATTCACGCGCGGATTTTGGAGTCGTCCTTCCGCGTCGTGGGTCTCCAGTTCGATCCGTCGTTCAGCTAAGAACATCAGTAGGTTGAAACGACGGATTCGTGGGTCGCTACGGACAGCGCAGTCGTGTTGTGGAGTCGTCGGATGCCGCTTTTCAAACAGCAATGGAGCAAACGGGCATTTTTTGACTTTGCGCTTCCAAAGCTCTTCGGCCTCTTCCCGTGTGCGCCGGTGATAATCGAGGATCGTTTGTCGGGCCTTGCCGTCTTGATCCATCCACGTCAGTTTCCACTGACTTGGTCCTGTCTGGTCACCCAGCAATTCCCGCATCGCTTGGTCGAAAGTGCCGGGCGCAAAAAAGTGGCGATGTTTCTCGCAAATGGCATATAAGTGCTGCTTAACAAGCTCACGGGCGAAATTGCGTCCACGGGCGCGAGGCCGCAGATGCGGATGATTCTTCTCGCTCATATGCTGTTCCAACATCCGCTCGACCGGTCGGTTCTCGTATTCCCTCACGGCATCATCCAGTGCCTGTCGCACTTTGAGATACTTTTCCGTAAATGAGCCATCGGAGTTTTTCGCCCAAGCAGCGTCGGCCTCGATCAAATTGCACAAATGAGTGCGATACTCCGGTGCGCAACACGAGTTCTTGGCCCACTGGATGATTTCCTTATCATCCAATTCATCACCCCACGGGAAAGCCCCCTCGTCGGTCAGGTGATAATCAAAACCGCGATGCCGCAAGAGGTGACGGATGCATACGACTAAACATTCAGGACTGGCTACCCCGGTGGTAATCGCTCGATGACGATGCTCGAAGGCCCGCTCAAAAACGGCAGGGTTCTTCCACCACCGTCCGTCAGTTTTTTCCTGGGGAAGCAAGCCGTAGCGAACAACCCACTCGCGCAACATGGCCTCACGACGACGGAGGCTCTGCCGGGCGTGTCGTTGTGCTCGTTTGGCGCGCCGATTCTTCAGCGGAGCCGCTTCCGGGAGCGAAACCATGAATGTACGGGCAAAAAGCGGTTCGCGGCCTTTCCGCAACCAAACGCCGATGCCTTCAATTCCAATATCCAAACCGAGGACAAGAGCTGAATCGTAAAACTCATCCTTCATCCAATTCTTCGTCACGTGTGTGATTACATAGGGGTTGGTGGTTGGCATATTGACTTTTCTCCTCGGTTATTGTTTCATTGTTGCCAGATCAAAACCTGCGGAATGGTCGGTTCGAGAGCCACCCATAAGAACCCGCAACTCGAACACACTTTCCGGGGCGAGCCAGATGCTCGCCCCGCTTTTCTCTGTTCCAAAAACGGGAAGAGCCGAGCCGCTGCCGCAAGGCAACGATGACTTCCGCACGGGGCTTTCGCAGCCCCGTTTTTGTTTTTTTCTATCCCGCATGGAGGGGATTCCCGATTTTGTCGCCTTTCCCGTTGCGTGCCCGGATTGTATCGCAAGGAGCTTGGGATGTGACAACTCGTTTTTCAGCGTGACAACAAAAGGCTAGGACGGCAGTGGCAAGAAACAAGAGCAGACGATGAAGGATGACATGGTCTCTTTGTCGTTGAATGCAACGATGCAGAGTCGGAGGAAACAGACAGGATGAAGCGTTACTTGAGGTCTGCCTGGGCTTTTTCGATGTCGGCTCGGATAACCCGTATGTCGCGGATGGTCTGGTCAAGGTCGGTTTGGAGACGTGCGAGACGGTTGCGGTTGTAAGCGATCTGTTGCTCGTAATAGGTGCGCAGGGGATGGCGAGTGACGTTTTCGCCGATCATGTAGCGTTCCCAGAAGGGCGGTGACCAGACGATGGGCCCTCGGCGAGTGGAGAGGGCAAACGGAGCGCCGCCGATGGGGCGGTATTCATAGACGGGCTCGACGAAATCCTGGAGGTTGGCCAGGGCTGCCTCGGCACGGTCGAGTTCGGTGGTGGTGGTTTCGATTTCTTTGTTGAGGTCTTTTTGGTGTGTTTGGAGGTCGTCGAGTCGTTGTTGCAGGGTTTGCAAGTTTTTGCGGGCGGCCTGGAGGCGAGCTTGTTCGAGAGCGAGTTTGCGGGCGGCGGTTTTCTGTTCAGGGGGCAGCCACTGGTTGTTGTATTTGACGAGGCCCTTGGTGACCTGGGCCAGTTCGGTTTTCCATTGGGCGAGTTTGGAGCGGATGACATCGTCGTCGGGATAGGTGGCGAGGAATTTTTCCATGAGCGCGATAACCTGGCGATAGTAGGCGGTGGGGAATTCCTGGTCGGGTTGGAGGTGGTAGCGGCAGAGGTTTTCAAAGGCGGCGCGCCGGGCTTGTTGTTCGGGGGTGTCGCGAACGATGCTTGTGACATTGGTCTTGGGAATGATGCGGATGGCGGTGATGGTGAAGTTGGGGTTGGCGATGCGGACGCTGTAGTCGTTGGAGGTTTCCGCAGTGATTTCGCCGGTGACGGTTTCGCCGGAGGTGAGGGTGAGGGTGTCGGCCCGGCCCGGCAGGGTGGCGGTGGCGATGAGGAGCATGGCCACAATGCGTTTCACGGGACAAATGTATCAGGTGGACGCAGTGGTGGCAACCGTTAGGGCTTGGCGTAGGTGTCGCGGCAGAACTGGAGCCAGTCGCGGGTGAAGGTGTCCCAGTTGGTATGGAGAATGGTTTCGATGTGCGGCGAGAGGTCGGTGGAGGCGTTTTTGTGGAAGGCTTCGAAGAGAGCGGGGAGGTGTTGTTGATAGGAGGTTTTTTCCAGCAGGAAACGGACGACGGTGAGCGCCTGCCAGTAGCGGTTCATGGGGATGCGTTTGCCGGAGCAGAGTTGTTGGAGGGGCAGGTATTGTTTGGGATCAGCAATGCTGGTGCGGATGAGGTTGGGGAGATCGTTTTGGGGGTGGAACCGAATTTGGTAGTGGTTGGCGAACCCTTCTTGAACCCAGTCGCCGGCGCCGCTGGGCAAACCGGCGACGCGATCCAGCCATGCATGTACGTATTCGTGTGAATAGACGGGGCGCAAAGTCCCTTTGTTGGGGTCCCATGAAGAAGTGGCAATGGCCTGGATGGTGTAGCCGCCGGAGGCGGGTTTATCAGCAACTCCGCCGAGTTTTGCGGCAAAACGGGGGGTGAATTCCCGGTAGGCGTTTTCGGTGGCGAAAATGAGGAGGGTGGGTTGTCCGTCGGGTCCGTTAAGGAAGGGCAGATCGTGGCGGAGGCAGTGGTTGATTTCGGTTAGCCGTTCGGAGAGCAGGGTTGTGTCCAGTTGAGTGGCGTCGGTGAGCAGTAACAAATCGGGTTTGTCCACGATTTTGAGTTGGTTGCGGGGGGTGTTGGGAAACGCAATGGCGGCCAGTTCGTCAGCGGTGAGGTGGGCGCGGTGCGGGCCTTTTGTGAAGGTGAGTTGAGCCAGGCTGAGCGTGGCGGGGTGGCGGAAATAGAATCCCACGCGGCGCACACGATCCCATCGCGGGGTACGCGTATCGCTGCGGCGCATGTAACGCAAGGGGACTTCGATGAGTTTCCAGCCCGTGTGGGTGAGGTCGAGGCGCCGCCAGAATTTGGCTTTGCCGTCGGTTTCGAGCAGTTGAAGTTCGAGGGTTGTTGGTTCTGGCGCGGGGTCGCGGTAGGCCCAGAAGGCCAACGAATCGTATTCATCGAGTGGAGAGGGGAGAGAGCCGTCTTTGGTGTAGAGGAAGGAGGGGGTGTGGATGGTGAGGCGCAGGACCTGTGCGTCGCGGTTTTCGGGCAGGGCTGGAGCATTGGTCCAGGTCAGGGTGATGTTGCCCTGTGGTTGGGCCCAGTCATTGGGTTGGCCGATGATTTGAGATTGGGTGAGGGTGAAACCGCAGCAGAGGGAAAGCGCGACAAGCAAGCCCAATTTCATGGCACGTCAACTGACCAGATCGGGGTCAATGCGTTGGAGAAGCGCTTTGAGCATGGCCTGGACTTCGCGGCTGTGGGTGACATGGAGGGTGGCGGCGGCGAGTTCCTGGGCATCGCTCATTTTGAGTCGGCGGATAACTTCTTTGACACGGAGCAGGTTGGCGGCGCCGACGCTGAGTTCGTCCACGCCCATGCCGACGAGCAGGGGGACGTAGAGCGGGTCGCCGGCCATTTCGCCGCAGACGCCGACCCAGATGTTGTTGTTGTGAGCGCTTTCGACGGTGTTGCGGATGAGGCGGAGGATGGCGGGGTGGGTGGGTTCGTAGAGGCTGGCGACGCGTTCGTTGACGCGGTCCACGGCGAGGGTGTACTGGATGAGATCGTTGGAGCCGATGCTGAAGAAGTCCACTTCTTTGGCGATCATCTCGGCGGTCATGGCGGCGGAGGGGATTTCGATCATGGCGCCGACGGGGATGTTTTCGTTGAACGGTTTTCCTTCTTTGCGGAGGTCGGCCATGACCTGGTCGAGGATTTCATTGGCGCGGATGACTTCGCTGATGCCGCTGATCATGGGGTACATGATCATGACGTTGCCTTCGGCGCTGGCACGGAGGATGGCGCGCAATTGGGCGATGAAAACATCCGGGTTGGCCAGGCAGAAACGAATGGCGCGGAAACCCAGGAAGGGGTTGGTCTCGCGGCCTTCGTCTTCGCTGCGGAACTTGTCGCCACCCAGATCGAGTGTGCGGATGATGACGGGATGAGGTTTGGCGGCGCGGGTGACGGCGAGGTATTTGGCGTATTGTTCTTCCTCGCTGGGGAAGTCTTTGCGGTTGAGGTAGAGGAATTCGGTGCGGAACAGGCCGACTCCCTCGGCGCCGACTTGTTGGAGGGCGGTCATATCTTCGGGCAGTTCGATGTTGCCGGCGATGACAATGCGACGTCCATCGAGGGTTTCGGCGGGCAGATCGCGCAGGGCGGCAAGGCGTTCTTCGAGGGTGTGTCGTTTTTGTTCGAGCTGGCCGTAGATGAAAAGGGTTTGTTGGCTGGGCTCAACCACCAGCGTGCCGCTGTAGCCGTCGAGCAGGGCGATCTGACCGTCGTGAACGTGTTGGCTGGCGTCGCGCAGCCCCACCACGGCGGGCAGATTCAGGGAACGAGCGACAATGGCGGTGTGAGAGGTATGGCTGCCGATGTCGGTGGCGAAACCGACGACGTTTTGGCGGTTGAGCGAAGAGGTGTCGGAGGGAGAGAGGTCGTAGGCGACAACGATGGTGCCGGGAGGAACGTTGGCGAGGCCGACGTGTTCGCACCCGAGCAGGTTGCGGAGGATCCGGTGTCCGACATCCTGGATATCGGCGACGCGTTCGCGAAGGTAGTCGTCGGGGATTTCCAGGAGTGTTTGCATGTATTTGTGGATGACGTCGTGGAAGATGTGTTCGACGTTTTTGTGCTCTTTTTCCAGCCGGTGCATAACCGGGTCAATTAGGGCAGGGTCCTCGGTGATGGAAAGGTGGACATCGAGGATGCTGGAGGGAGCCGAAGAGCCGACGCCGGCGGCGATGCGTTGTTGGAGTTGGAGAAGTTGTTCGCGGGTTTTGATGAGTGCCTGTTCGAAACGGGCGATTTCTTGTGGAATCTGGTCGGGAGCGAGGTCGTATTCGGGGACCACCTCTTCGGCGATGCGGTACACGAGGATTTTGCCGCGAGCAACGCCGGGGGAGACGCCGATGCCTTGGAAAACGCGTTCAGTTGTGGCAGGAGCGCTCATTAGTCCTCGTTAAATTTTTGCAGGAACAATTGTTCCAGTTCGCGGGCAGCGGCTTCCGCGTCGCGTCCCTGGGTGATGATTGTTAGTTTGGATCCTTGTCCGGCTGCCAGCATCATAAGTCCCATGATACTCTTGCCGTTGACCTGTTCGCCATCTTTTTCCACCAATACGCTGCTTTCAAAGCGATTGGCGACCTTGACAAACAGGGCGGCCGGACGAGCGTGAAGTCCGAGTTTGTTGATGACCGTACAGTGTTTTTTGACCTGGTTGGCGGAGGACATGGTGAAATCAGTGTGGTGTGGTACGCATACGTTCGATCAATCGTTCATTAAATTCACGGGCGGCGTTGACGCCGAGACTCTTCAGTTTCTGATCGAGGGCGGCGACTTCGACCAGACGCGCCATGTCCCGTCCGGGACGGACGGGGATGAGGACGTGCGGAACAGAAATGCCGAGAATGGTGTATTGATGCTGATCCATCCCCACCCGGTCCACTTCTTCCATCTTGCTCCAATCCTGTAGCGTGACCACCAGGTCCAGCCGTTTTTCAGGACGAACACTGGCCACGCCGAAAATGGCGGGAACATTGATAATGCCGATGCCGCGGATTTCCATGTGGTAACGGGTGGTTTCGGAAGAGGAGCCGATCAACTCGCGGCCTTCTAAGAGGCGGATGCGGGTGACATCATCGCTCACCAGCGCATAACCGCGTTCCAGAAGACCGAGAACCGTTTCGCTTTTACCGATGCCGCTCTCGCCACGAATCAGGACGCCGATGCCAAGGATGTCCACCATCGAGCCTAACTCGGTGATTTGCGGAGCAAACTCCAATTCCAGGGCGATGGTGGCGGCATTGAGAAACTTGAGTGTTGTGATCCGACTCCGAAACAACGGAATCTTCAGCGCCTCACATTGTTCGCGAACATAGTCGGGCGGATTCAGGTTGCGGGTGAAAATCAGGCAGGGAATCTTCTCTTTCAGAAGCGCTTCAATCCGTTTGGCGGCGACCTTTTCACCGAGGAACTTGAGGTAGCGGGACTCCGCCCCGCCGATGACCTGGATGCGGCGATACGCGAAGTATTGAAAAAAACCTGCCAACGCCAAGCCGGGACGGTTTACGGCGCGTTCCTCCAGTTTGCGCGAAAGCCCGGTACCGCCCGCAATCAGAGTGAGTTCAAGCTTCTCGGCGTGGTTGAGGTAGAACCGCTCGACAGTAATAGTGGGGGTGGGGATGGGATCGCTCATACCGGTGGAGGGTGCCTCAGGTTGCCATCGCCACGGCTGCGGCGGTACGGCGCATGGACTTTGTTTGAGTCGGTGTTCAGGAACACAGGGGAACGGCGGGCTTCGGCCCGTTCGGCGATGCGGGCGGGGACGATTTCCAATGGGTATTTCGTTGTCGCAATGTTCATGATGTCATCCTTACATGCTGAATCGCGGGCCAAGGTACAATTCCCGGCTTTTCGGGTCATTGATGAGGTAATCGCTGGTACCTTCCACCTCGACCTTGCCTTCGCAAATCAGATAGGCCCGATCCACAATGGAAAGAGTCTCTCTGACATTATGGTCGGTTACCAGAATGCCCAGCCCTTTTTGTTTGAGCTCTGCGATGATTTGCTGCACGTCATACACGGCGATGGGGTCCACACCGCTGAACGGCTCGTCCAGCAACATCAGCTTCGGCGAGGTCACCAGCGCGCGGGTGATTTCCAGTCGTCGCCGCTCGCCGCCGCTGAGCGTGTACGCCTTGTTTCGCCTCAAGTGAGCAATATCCAGTTCCTCCAACAAATAATCCAGCCGATTCTTCCGTTCCTGCTCCGACAAATCGAGCGTCTCCAGAATGGCGAGAATGTTTTCCTCGACCGTCAGTTTGCGAAACACGCTCGGTTCCTGTGCCAGATATCCCATGCCGAGCCGCGCCCGCTGGTGCATTGGCAGGCGGGTCACATCGTGTCCATCGAAAAATACCTTGCCACCATCCGGCTTGACCAGGCCGATGGTCATGTAAAACGTCGTGGTTTTGCCGGCCCCATTCGGGCCGAGCAGGCCAACCACCTCGCCGCGTTTGACGTGGATGGCCACGCCGTTGACCACACGCCGGCCGCCGTAGATTTTCACGAGGTCTTCGGTGCGCAGGAGGATGTTGTTGTTGGTGGCGTCGCTCACTCGATGGCCTTTTTCGTTTCCTTGTCCTTTTTCTCGTCCTTGTTCTTTTGGGCTTCGGGATAAATGACCAACTGAGAGCGGTTGGTGGTGGTCTGGCCGGTTTCCACCTCGATGTCTTTGATGCCCTTTTCGTCGAGGATGAAGGTGATTCTGTCGCCGGTCCAGACCGTGCCGCGTGCTTCCACCTTCGGATCCATCGTCAACACCAGCCGATGGTCTTTGGCGGTGTAATCGGCGCGGTTCGCGGTGGCTTTTTCGTTGTTCGGAGTGACGATGGTCACGTGTCCCTCGGCTGTGATGTTGGAAATGGAGTTGGCCTTGTCCAGTGTCACCAACATGACATCGGAACGAATCATGGCGCGCGGATTGATGGCGAGCACGTCGCCCTGGAAGGTGACAATGTTGCGGGCGTATTGGTATTTCCACTTCTGGCAGGTAATGGTGGTCGGCTCGTTGGTGGCGCCGAGCGTCATTCCCGCTGCTTTCGCGGTGTTGGTGGCAGCGGGCATCTCGTTGGTTTGCGCCCGCAACAACGCCGCCAGCGTCACGGCTGCGATTCCGAATATCAGTTGTCTCATGTTTTTCTCATTTCAACCAGTTGGCCTGCCGCAGCACCATTTGCATGTTGCTGCGGATGGTGAGCGTGGATTTCTCGCCGTCCCACTCGCCGCCGATGCCCGTGATGGTTATGTTGTCACGTTCAATATGCACGGGCGCGTCGGTCATTGCGCGGTTGTGGGCGCGATCCAGCCAGCAGCGCGGGGTGGTGAACACCATTGTCACCTTGTTGCTGGAGTAAAACTCCACCCGCGCATTCTCAATGTCCAGTTTCCCGTCCGCTTCCATGCGGGCGCGGTCGCCCGACACTTTTCGCAGTAACCGCCCGTGTTCATCCCGGTCCGGAAACTCGAATTTCTCGATGTAACCGACAGCCTCATTGGTGCTTGGCGACGCCGGAGGCGTTTCCCGTCCGCAACCAAACAACAACAACAACGGCAGCAGCGTCAGATACTTCGCAATTACTTTCTTCCAATCGCCGCGCGCTTTCAAGATCATCTCCACCACTTCGCGCACGGCACCGGCTCCGCCCGCCTGCCGTGTCACATAATGCGCGGCGGCTTTGACCTCCGGAACGGCATTGGGTACCGCCACGGCCAGACCGACCCGCCGCAGGACCGGCAGGTCCACCAACTCGTCCCCGATAAACGCGATATCTTCCGTTGCCAAACCATGTTCCCGTTGCACGTCCTGCAAGAGTTCGGCCTTGTTGGTGGCCGCCTGTTTGAGGATCCGCACACCGAGATCGGCGGCCCGTCGGGCCGTCGCCTCCGATGGGCGTCCCGAAATGAATCCAACCAGCAACCCCGCCCGTTGCGCCATCGCGATCCCGTGTCCGTCCAACACATGAAACGTTTTGAACTCCCGTCCGTCGCTGGTGAAATGTAATTTCCCGTCGGTCAACACCCCGTCCACATCCATCAACAGACACTTCACCCGTTTCAAACGACGGCGGAGCGAAGTGGCGGACGGTTTCATCGAAAACCACTTTACCAAAACCGCCGTCTCTGACAAGCTTACGGCAGGGATTTCCCGTTGTGGCGGCGGAGGGCAGGAGGGGCGGGCGAATGAATAGCGCGTCGCCACCGCCGTCAGTGTTGGGGGCGACCGGCGCGCAACCCGGACGGCCGTGTGGAGTTTGTAGATTCATGATTGGATTTGGGCGATACAATCTGTTGGTCCGGATTGGCCGCGGCGGCATGGGCATGGTGTGGCTGGCCCGTCAGAAGGCGCTGGGGCGGTTTTGCGCCGTCAAATTGCTCGATCCGTTTCTGGCCAAAAAACCCGGCATTGACGAGCGGTTCGTCCGCGAAGCCCGCGCCGCCGCGTCGCTGTCGCATCCGAACCTGGTGAGCGTGTTCGACGGCGATGTGTTTGACGGCCAGCATTTCATTGCAATGGAATACGTCGAGGGCTACGGACTGGCCGACATCATCCAAATGCACGGTCCGGTGCCGTTGCCGCTGGCGTTGCGCTGGTTGCAGCAGGCGGCGGTGGCGTTGGAGTATGTTCACGGCAAAGGGTTGATCCACCGCGACGTGAAGCCGCACAACATGCTCATCAGCGCCGACGGCACGCTGAAGTTGATGGACCTCGGCCTGGCCACCGACACGCTCGATACTCAACACGCGCTCACGATGACCGGCGACGTCATCGGCTCGCCCAGCTACATCAGCCCCGAACAGATTCAGGATGCCAAAACCGTGGATGCCCGCGCCGACCTGTATTCGCTCGGCATCAGTTTCTACCAGATGCTCACCGGGAAACTCCCGTTCGAGCGCACCTCCGCCGCGGCGGTTTGTGTGGCGCATCTGCAAGACCCGATGCCGTCGGTTCAACTGCCCGACGCGTCACTGACGGCAGCCCTCGACCAGTTCATTGCCCGGCTCACCGCCAAAAAACGCGACGAACGTTTCCAGTCCGCCCGCGAGGTTCTGGCGGCGCTGGAACCGTGGTTGGAGCGTCACCCGTTGGACGAATCCGCCGCGGCGTATCTTGCCGCCATCCCCTTTCAGGAACGCAGCGTCCGCCGTCTCTTGGAAGCGGAAGGCATCGAGATGAACCGGGTGGATGATGATCTCACCCCATTGCCGCCTGGCGGTATGACCGCGCGGCTGCATCGAAGCGGCCCGGACGCCACAACCATTTTGGAAGCGACCGCTGCGGGTTCCAGGCGTCCGGTATGGTTATGGTTGGGCGGTGGCATGTTGTTGGGAGCCGTCCTGGTGGGGGGCACGGTGTTTATCACGTTGAAAATGGTCCTGCCGCAAATTGCCGCGCAGTGGAAGGCCCGCGCCAACCCGTCGCCTCCGCCCACGGAAGCGGCGGCGCGACAACAGCAACGACGGGCGTTCGCCGAGCAACTGTTTGCCGATGCCCGTCGCTGCCCCGAAGCCGAGTGGCCCCGGCAAAAACAACAATTGCTCGATAAAATCCGAACCCATCTCCAACACCAGGCACGCGTGCAAGACCCCGTGGTGTTGGAGCGTTTTGTCGCCACCATGGGCACCATGTTGGACGACGCGCGGGCGATGAGTCCGGCGGAGTATCAACAGGTCCGCCTGAAACTGATCGAGCGCTGGATGAGCATGGGACGTCGGCCTGCCGAGAAACCCAAACCCGCCGCGCCGCCACCACCGCCCGAGCCACAATAGGATTGCATTGCGGCGGCGGTCGCGGTTCCCTTGCGTCATGGATCGGTTGGCAATTTTCCTGGACGACCTCTCCGGTGGCCTGTCCACCTTTTTGTTGCGGGAGACCTTGCGGGCCGCGAGCGCCCGTTCCGATGTGGCAGTGGTGGCCGTGTGTGTCCGCAAACACAAGCCGTATCATCGCCTTTGTTTTCAGTATGTCCTGAAACGGTTTCGGAGACGGGTCCGACGGTTCTGGGCCGATGTTCCTCCCGACCGGGTGCTGATACCGAAACCGCTGGATTTACCGCGACTGGCCCGTCACGGCAGGTTCCGCGTGGTGGTGCCGTCTTCGGGGGACTTCAATGAGCCGACGTTTGTTGACGAATTGCAAACGGCGGTTCGTCCGACGATGGCGTTTTGTTTGCTTTGCAGCCAGCGATTCGGCCCACGTTTGCTGGAGACGCTCCAATACCCTGTCAATTACCACAACGGGACGCTGCCCAACTATCGGGGACTTTATGCCACTTCATGGTCGCTGTATTACGGGGAGAAAGAGAGCGGGTACGCTTTTCACCGAATGAACGCGGAATTTGACCGCGGCCCCATCCTGCTCGAAGGCCGCGTGCCCATCGAAACCGACATCCTGGTGGGAGAACTGGAATGGAAGAAAACAACCGCCGCGGCGGCCTGTTTGCCGCAGGTCCTGGATTTGATGGTCGCTCGCGTGCCGGGCACGCCCCAACAGGGAGAAGGCCGATATTTTTCGCGACGAGATTTCACGCGAATACAGACCATCGAAAACCCAAAAGAGCTTTCCCAAACTGAAATTCACCGTCGTCTGCGGGCGTTTGGCGCCTTGCAGATATACTACGGCAACCGCTGGCACAAGGTCAGCCGCGCAGAAAAACTGTCGAGGCTACAAAACGATTAGACCGGAGGCAACGAGATCGGCGTCACTTCGGTTACCTCAATGAGTTGCTCGCGTTTCTCGATGGTTGGTTCGACGTATTGTTTCTTCATTGGGGCACCCTTTCTTGAGAGCAAGATTACTCATTTTGCGCGGCAGCGTCAATCTTTTGCAGCGTCGCCAGCAACGACTTCACCTCCGCCAGCGGAATCTGGTTTGCCGCGTCGCTCTTGGCACGGTCGGGCCGCGGATGCGTTTCGAGGAACACGCCGTCGCAACCGGCCGCCACCGCCGCGCGCGCCAGCACCGGCGCCATCCGACGGTCGCCGCCGGTGACCTTGCCCGTGGCACCGCCGCCGGGCATTTGGACGCTGTGCGTGGCGTCGAACACCACCGGCCATCCGAATTCGCGCATCATGGCCAGTGCGCGCATGTCCACAACAAGGTTGCTGTAGCCAAAAGTGGTGCCGCGTTCGGTGAGAAGAATGTCGCGTCCACCGGCGGCGAGGACCTTGGCAATGGCGTGACGCATGTCCCAGGGGGCGAGAAACTGGCCTTTTTTGATGTTGACGCAGCGGCTGGTGCGGGCGGCAGCCATGATCAAATCGGTCTGGCGACAGAGGAAGGCGGGAATCTGGAGCACGTCACAGACTTCGGCTACCGGCTCGCATTGCGCCACTTCGTGAACGTCGGTCAACACCGGCACGCCGAGCTGTCGTTTGACCTTGGCGAGGATGGCCAGGCCGCGTTGGAGACCTGGACCGCGAAAGCTGTCGCCGGCAGTGCGGTTGGCCTTGTCGAAGCTGGATTTGAAGATGAACGGCAGATGAAGCTCGGCGCAGATGAGCGCGAGTTGTTCTGCCGTTTCGAGGACGAGACGTTCATTCTCGATGACGCACGGTCCGGCGATAACGAACAACGGGGCGCGCTCGCCGCCCAGTTTCAGGTTGCCCACGCGGATGGTTTTCATGTCGGCAGTGTAGCAGAACAGCCGTGGGTGACAAGAACGGCTCGTTGCGGTAATTTGTGTGGCATGAGACCTGAGACGCTTTGGCCAGTGGCACTGGTGGTCATGTTGTTTTGGTTGATCTTTCGGATCCGCTACACGGTGGACGATCACCATGTGCGGGTGAAACTGTTTGGCCTGACGCTGCGCAAGGTGGCGCTCTCGGACATTGAGTTTGCCGACACGGCCGCGCCGTTCTGGAACGAGCACTGGTGCAACACGCTCTGCGCGTGCGGTCGGGTCGTCCGAATCCGCCGCAAGAGCGGGTGGGTCCGCAATTTCATTATCACTCCCGCCAATCGTGACGAGTTTTTGGCGGAACTACGCGCCCGACTGGGTCGCTGATTTTCCGTGTTTCAGTGCGGCTTCGATGAACCCGCGGAACAGAGGATGCGGAGCGTAGGGTTTGGACTTGAATTCGGGATGGAATTGGCAGGCGACGAAGTAGGGGTGCGACGGGATTTCGATGACTTCGACGAGGTCTTTCTCGGTGTAATGTCCCGCAATGAGCAGGCCGGCCCGGACGAGTTTGTCGCGGTAGGCATTGTTGAATTCGTAGCGGTGGCGGTGTCGTTCGCTGATGAGAGCCGTGCCGTAGAGGCGGCGTGCGTGCGTGCCGGGGGCGAGTTTGCAGGGCATCGCGCCGAGGCGCATGGTGCCCCCCTTGTCGGTGACAGTGCGTTGTTCTTCGAGCAGGCAGATCACGGGATGGGGCGACTGGGGATCGAACTCGGTGGAGTTGGCGCCTTTGAGCTTGCAGACGTGGCGGGCAAACTCGATGACGGCAATTTGCATGCCGAGGCAGATGCCGAAATAGGGGATTTTCTTCTCACGCGCATAACGCGCCGCCAGGATTTTGCCTTCGATGCCGCGATTGCCAAATCCGCCGGGAACAAGGATGCCGTGGACGCCGCGCAGATGTCGGGCAGCGCCGTCGCGCTCGATCTCCTCGGCATCCACGCGGAGGATTTCGACGGCGGCATCGTTGGCGGCACCGCCGTGTTTGATGGCTTCGTAAAGGCTCTTGTAGGCGTCCTGAAGGCCGATGTATTTGCCGACGACGGCGATGCGGGTTTTATGTTTTGGTTCGATCAGGCGTTGGAGCATTTTTTCCCACTCGGTCATCGGTTTGGCAAAGGCGAGGAGGCCGAGATAGCGGCAGACGAGTTCGTCGAGGTTTTCAGCCCGCAATGCCATGGGGACTTCATAGATGGAATGTTCGACATCCAACTCCTCGATGACACATTCGGGGGGGACGTTGCAGAACATGGAGATTTTCTGACGAACGTCTTTGCCGAGCGGTTTTTCGCTGCGGCAGATGAGGATTTGGGGTTGGATACCAATCTCGCGGAGCTTGGCGACGCTCTGTTGGGTCGGCTTGGTTTTGATCTCACCGGCGACCCGGATGTAGGGCACAAGCGTGACGTGGATGAAAAGGGCGTTTTTGGGGCCGACTTCGAGAGCGAACTGGCGGATGGCTTCGAGGAACGGCAGCCCTTCGATGTCGCCAATGGTGCCGCCGATCTCGATGATCAGCACGTCGGCTTCGCTTTTTTCGCCGAGCAGCTTGATCCGTTCGATGATCTCGTTGGTGACGTGCGGGATGACCTGGACAGTTTTGCCGAGGTAGTCGCCGCGACGTTCTTTCTCGATGATGTTGGCATAAACGCGGCCGCTGGTGAGGTTGTTGAGGCGCGAGAGCGTGGCGTGGGTGAAACGCTCATAGTGGCCGAGATCCAGATCGGTTTCCGCGCCGTCGTCGGTGACATAGACCTCGCCGTGCTGAAAGGGGCTCATCGTGCCGGGGTCCACATTGAGGTACGGGTCGAACTTGGCCAGAGTGACTTTCAGGCCACGATTCTCCAGCAACGTGCCGAGCGAGGCGGCGGTCAGCCCTTTGCCAAGGGAACTGATAACGCCGCCGGTGACAAAAATGTATTTCATGGTGTCGTTCTCAGGATGTTTTCAACGAGTTTGATGTCTTCAGGTGTGTCCACGCCGACGGAATCATGGGACGTAACCAAAACCTTGATGGAAAAACCATTTTCGAGCGCCCGCAACTGCTCCAGTTTTTCCGTTTTCTCCAACGGCGACGGCGGTAGCGCAACGAATTTCAGCAGGAACTCGCGCCGATAGGCGTAAATGCCAAGATGCTTGTAGTGCGCGGCGGCCGCTGCCGCGTCGCGCACATAGGGAATCGGATGACGGGAGAAGTACAGCGCGTTGCCGTTGGCGGCAAACACGACTTTGACGACGTTGGGATTGGCCAACAGTTCGGGGGATTCGATCCGACGGGCCAGAGTGGCCATGCCACAGCCCGCATCGGCGGCCAGGCCGTCCACGAGCGAGTCAATCATCTCCGGCCTCATCAACGGTTCGTCGCCCTGGATGTTGACAATAATGTCAGCGTCGCGTTCCCCCGCCACCAGGGCGGCCCGGTCCGTGCCGGAAGGACAATCGGGTGGTGTCATCACAACCTCGCCCCCAAAACCGCGCACCGCGGCGGCGATTCGCTCGTCGTCGGTGGCGACAACGATCGCATCGAGCCGTCGTGCCAGACGCGCCTGTTCATAGACGCGCTGGACGAGCGGTTTGCCGGCGATGAGCGCGAGCGGTTTTCCGGGAAACCGTTGGGCGCCGTAACGGGACGGGATGACACCGAGCGTTTTCACGGGCGGGCACTGTAACAGAAGGGGCGTGTTACTGACAATCGGCAAAGCATGCGAATTGTAGTTGCGCGAAAGGCACTCGGCACGTAGCATCCCGTCCATGCCCACAAGCAAAACAAAGAAAGAACCTATCATGACCACAAAAGACTCACCCGCCAAGACCACCGGCCTCAAAGGTTGGCTGGGATACCGCCCGGAACTCCGGGTGCTGGATTGCACCATCCGCGATGGCGGCCTGATGAACGATCACCGTTTCAGCGATGAGTTTGTCCGAGCCGTGTACGAAGCCGACGTGGCAGCGGGCGTGGACTACATGGAAATCGGCTACAAATCTTCCAAGAAAATCTTCCGTCGCGCCGAGCATGGCACATGGAAGTTTTCCGACGAGGACGATATCCGACGAATTGTGGGCGAGAAAAATGGTCGCACAAAGATTTCCGTGATGGCGGATGCGGAGCGGACTGATTACAGGGAAGACATCCTGCCGCGGGACAAAAGCGTCGTGGACATGGTTCGCGTGGCCACCTACATCCATCAGATTCCAACCGCGCTGGACATGATCAAGGACGCCCACGACAAGGGGTACGAAACCACCGTCAACCTCATGGCCGTGTCCACCGTGCCTGAGATCGAGTTGGATACCGCCTTGGAGGAACTGGCGGCTTCCGAAGTGGGCACGATGTACGTCGTGGACAGTTTCGGCAACATGTACAGCGAACAGATTCACTATCTGGTCAAAAAGTTCATGCACTTTGCCAAGCCCGCCGGCAAAGAAGTCGGTATCCATACCCACAACAACATGCAACTGGCCTTCAGTAACACCATCGAGGCCATCATCCTCGGTTGCAACATGGTGGACGCCAGTTTTGCGGGACTTGGCCGCGGCGCGGGCAACTGTCCGATGGAACTGGCGTTGAGTTTCCTGCACAACCCGAAATTCAAACTCCGCCCGATTCTCCAGTGTATCCAGGAAACCATCGAGCCGCTCCGCGAGAAAGTGCGCTGGGGGTTCGCCATCCCCTACATGATCACCGGTTGCCTCAATCGCCATCCAAAACCCGCCATGGATTTCATGGAGAGCGACGAGTACCAGAACATCCTCAAGTTCTACGACCGCATCGTTGAAGAACAATAGCCGGTCGCTGCGTCGGGTGTCATTCGCCGCCGCATTCGCGTTATCCTCAAAACACGATTGGCGTTGTCGTGCGCTGCCACCATAAGGCTACCGTTGTAGCCTTATGGTGGTAAGGAGGATTCCCACCAAGGAAACCGCGCGAGGTTGAACAAAGTGATCCTCTAGCGTTGAGAGGCCAGTTGGCGCAGCACAAACGGCAGGATACCGCCGTGGCGGTAGTACTCGACCTCGATTGGCGTGTCTATTCGCAAGAGCACGGGAATCCGGTCCTCATGTCCGTCGGCGCGGTGAATTACCAATGTCAAACCCTGACGCGGTTTCAGCTCGTCGCACAAGCCGAGAAGGTCGAATGTTTCCGAGCCGTCCAGCTTCAGCGTCTGAGCCGTTGTGCCTTCCGTGAACTGGCAGGGCAGGACGCCCATGCCGACCAGGTTGGAGCGGTGGATGCGCTCAAAACTCTGGGCGATGACGGCTTTTACGCCGAGCAGACGTGTGCCTTTTGCGGCCCAGTCGCGGGAACTGCCGGTGCCGTATTCCTGTCCGGCGAAGATGAGCAGTGGGGTGCCACGTTTTTGGTATTCCATCGCGGCATCGTAAATGGGCATAAGGTTGTCGCCAAGTTTCGTCACACCGCCTTCGGTGCCGGGGACGAGAAGGTTTTTGATACGGACGTTGGCAAAGGTGCCGCGTGTCATCACCCGGTCATTACCGCGGCGGGCGCCGTAACTGTTGAAGTCGGCGGGCGCGACGCCGTTGGCGATGAGATATTTCCCGGCGGGAGAGTCTTTTTTGATGCTGCCGGCGGGGCTGATGTGGTCGGTGGTTACGCTGTCGCCGAAGACGGCGAGCGCGCGGGCACCGCGGATGTCGCGGATGGCATCGGGGTGAAGTGTGAAGTTTTCGAAGAACGGCGGTTCCTGGATGTAGGTGCTTTGAGGGTCCCACGGGTAGAGAAGGCCGGTGGAGGAGGGGACATCGTTCCAGGCGGGATTGAGTCGGGCAAAGTCGCGGTAGGTTTCGCGGAACATGTCCGGGGTCATGGCCGCAGACATGACGGCGCGGATTTCGGCGGCAGTCGGCCAGATGTCGCGCAGATAAACACCGTTGGCGATGGGTTCGGTGGTTAGGTCAATGTCCACGCGGCCCGCCAGGGCGAAGGCGACGACCAATGGCGGTGACATGAGGAAGTTGGCTTTGACGTGGGGGTGGACGCGCGCTTCGAAGTTGCGGTTACCCGAGAGCACGCTGGCGGTGATCAGGTCGTTTTTGAGGATGGCTTCTTCGACCTCGGCGGGCAACGGTCCGGAGTTGCCGATACAGGTGAGACATCCGTAGCCGACGAGTTGGAAGCCGAGTTTGTCGAGGTAGGGTTGGAGGCCGGTTTTGGCGAGGTAATCGGTAACGACACGGGAACCGGGGGCGAGCGAGGTTTTGACGTGTGCGGGCACGCGCAGGCCGCGTTCGACGGCTTTTTTAGCGAGCAGGCCGGCCGCGAGCATGACGCCGGGGTTGGAGGTGTTGGTGCAACTGGTGATCGCGGCGATGACAACAGAGCCGTGGGTGACGGCGGCGCCGGCGGTGTGCGGGGGGAGAAACTCAGCGGATTTTTGTTTCAGTTCGCGCAGTTCAATGCGGTCCTGCGGACGTTTCGGCCCGGCCACGCTCGGTTGGACGGTGGCCAGGTCGAGTTCGAGGTCCACGCTGTAGTCAATCTGGCCCTTGGACGGCATGCCGAACATTTGCTGGGCCTTGAAATAGCGCTCGAAGGCCATGCACTCGGTCTCGGAGCGCCCCGTGGCGCGCAGGTAGGCGATGGTTTCGGTGTCCACGGGGAAAAAGCCCATGGTGGCGCCGTATTCGGGCGCCATGTTGGCGACGGTGGCGCGGTCGGCCACGCTGAGGGCGGCGGCGCCAGGCCCGTAGTATTCAACAAATTTGCCGACGACCTTGGTTTTGCGTAGCATCTGAGTGATGTGCAATGCCAGGTCGGTGGCGGTGACGCCCTCGCGGAGGGCGCCGGTGAGGTGGACGCCGACGACCTCGGGTGTGAGGAAATAGACGGGTTGGCCGAGCATTCCGGCTTCGGCTTCGATGCCGCCGACACCCCAAGCAACAATGCCGATGCCGTTGATCATGGTGGTGTGGGAGTCGGTGCCGACCAGCGTGTCGGGGTAGTAGAGGTTGCCGGTGGCAAGGACGCCTTTGGCGAGGTATTCGAGATTGACCTGGTGGATGATGCCGATGCTGGGCGGAATGACGCGGAAGGTTTTGAAGGCTTGCTGTCCCCATTTCAGGAACTGATAGCGCTCGCGGTTGCGCTGGAATTCCATTGCCAGGTTCTTCTGAAACGCGTCGGGCATTCCGGCAAAATCGGTTTGGACGGAATGATCAATCACCAGGTCCACCGGCACCAACGGCTCGATCAGGTTCGGGTCCTTGCCCAGTCGGGCCACGGCGGAACGCATGGCCGCCAGGTCCACCAGCAGGGGCACACCGGTGAAATCTTGCAGGAGCACGCGGGCGACGACGAAGGGGATTTCTTCCGGGGCCGGAGACTTCGCGTTCCATGCGGCGAGCGCACGGACGTCGCGCTCGGTGACTTTCTGGCCGTCCACGTTACGCAACACGGATTCGAGCACGATGCGGAGGGAAACGGGCAGACGCGAAATCCTGCCGAGGCCGGCTTTTTCCAGCGCGGGCAAGGAGTAGAAGCGCCCTTGTCGTCCGTCGCCGAGGTCGAAGGACTGAAACGAGTTGAAAAGGTTGTGGGGAGTTGTCATAGTGCGGCGGCATTATACTGATGAATGGAGGAACGACAATGAGAAGAATCTGTCTGTTGGGGGTGATGGTGTCGGCACTGGCGCTGGCAGGAGGTCAAGCGGAGATGTTTCCGCTGAAGTGTCATCCGGATTCGAGTGGCTGGAAAGACCTGTTTACTCCCGATCTCTCCAATGCCGAGTTTCCCAAGGGAATCTGGTTTGTGGAAGACGGGTTGCTGACCGCCTCCCAGGACCAATGTATCTGGACCAAAGAGTCGTATGAGAATTTCGTTTTGGACCTCGAATTCAAGATGGGCGACGCGGCCAACAGCGGCGTGATTGTCTATTGCAGCGACCTTCAGAACTGGATTCCCAATTCCGTGGAAATCCAGATTCTCGATGACCACTCGCCCAAATGGGCACAAGTCGCCCCGACCTGGCGCTGCGGTGGTTTGTTCGGACATTCCGCACCCAAGAAAATGGCCGTCAAAAAAGCCGGTGAGTGGAACCGAATGACGGTGGCCTGTCGGGGGGAGCGGATTTGCGTGTTGCTCAACGGAGAGCTGGTTACCGATGCGAATTTGAAAGACTGGACCTCGGCCAAGAAAAATCCTGATGGCAGCGAGATTCCGCCCTGGCTCAGTCGTCCGCTCGCCGAACTGGCCACCAAAGGCCGCATCGGTTTGCAGGGCAAACATGGCGGCGCGCCGATCTACTTCCGCAACATCAAGATCAAGCGGCTCGACTGAATTATTTCAACTGCGCCAGAGTCCGTTTGATTGCCTCAAAGTTCGGCAGTTGTGCGGGATCGTCATGGACCTCCGCGTAACGAATGACTCCTTGTTTGTCCACCACAAATGCCGAACGCTTGGGCACGCCGCTCATGCCGAGATTTTTTTCGGGAAGAAAACTGTCATAGGCGCATCCGTATGCCGTCGCGACCTTGTGGTCGTAGTCGGAAAGCAACGGGAGGCTGATTTTTTCCTTTTGTGCCCAGGCTTCCTGCGCGAACGGGTTGTCACCGCTGATGGCCCAGACCTCGGCGTCCAGGGCGGCGTATTGGTTGAGGCCGGCGCTGATCTCACACAATTCCCGGGTGCAGACACCGGTAAAGGCCATCGGAACGAACAACAGAAGCGTGTTTTTTCGTCCGAGATTGTCGGTGAGTTTCAGACGTTTAAGGCCGTCAGCCTGTTTCGATGCGAGCGCGAATGCGGGTGCCTTGTCGCCAACTTTTAGGGACATGATGTTTTCTCCTTTGGCGGAGAACATACGCAGAAATGGTCAGGAGGCAAACAAGAGATGGTGGACGATACAGGACTTGAACCTGTGACCTCTTCCATGTCAAGGAAGCGCTCTAGCCAACTGAGCTAATCGTCCAACCAGTGCGCGCGGCATACTACCGGCTGGACCGCCTGCTGTCAACAGAAGCCGTGCCACCGCAGGGCGATTGCATTTAGAAGTGGAGCAGTTGGAGGAGGTAAGCACAACTCCAACCGGCCGCCTTTTGTTTGGCGCGTACTCCCACCGCGTGCGTTTTGTCCCGCCGCAGGATGTTCAACGTCAACG
>Ga0272448_1001020_pt1 | contig 39526 bp, 36 predicted proteins | sample YNPCB0191_FD_202220 | JGI IMG/M metagenome (GOLD analysis project Ga0272448, IMG submission 202220) | Hot spring sediment microbial communities from Yellowstone National Park, WY, United States - YNP-CB-019-1 | ecosystem: Environmental > Aquatic > Thermal springs > Hot (42-90C) > Sediment...
TTAATCATACACTAAAACCTCCTTTCTGGTAGAGCCCTCTTTAGGGGAGGGCGGTTTAAATTTTCCTAACATATTCTACCAGAAAGGGTTTTAGTGAAAATAATCATATTAAGTTAACAGAAACGAATAAGAGACGGAGTGAAAATGACAGGGCTACCAAGGCATATAAGGCAAACAGGGCTACGAAGACATAAAGGCAACAAGGCTATCAAGCGAAAAAGGCAAAAGGGCTAATAAAATAGCCCTATATAGACTTTATAGCCTTGTTATCTTGTTGCCTTAATAGCCCTGAATGCCCTGTATGCCTTTAATAGCCCTGTGATGATATGAACAACGACTTTTTAGTCTCCATAATCATCACTACAAAGAATGAAGAAAAGAATATAGAAAATTGCCTTAAATCCATAAATACGCAAACCTATTCAAGTGATAAGACAAAGGAGATAGTGTGAAGATAATAAATAAGGATAACCAATGAGAAAAGTTAATCTTGCGATTATTGGCTTGGGTCACTGGGGCCCGAATTTCGTCAGGATATTTAGCCAGATGCCAGAGGTAAATCTTAAGGGTATCTGCGATATTGACGAAAATAAACTCAGGCAGATAAAAGATACCTACAAGTACAATAAACTTAAGACCTCAGCAGACTTTAGAGGGATATTAGAGGACAATGAATTGGATGCCGTGGTGATTTCAACCCCTGCCTCAACCCATTATAAAATCGCAAAAGAGGCGTTAGAAAGAAATAAACACATCCTGGTTGAAAAGCCCCTTGCCTTAAATATAGAAGATGCAAAGGAACTTATTTCATTGTCAAAGAGACATAAAAAGATTCTTATGGTAGGCCATACCTTTCTCTATAACCCCGCAGTAAGAAAAATAAAAGAAATCATAGAAAGAAATGAGTTAGGCAGGATATATTATATCCATTGCCGGCGCACAAATTTAGGGCCTATAAGAAAAGATGTTAACGCCATCTGGGATTTAGCCCCGCATGACATATCTATCATCAATTACCTCCTTGAGGAAAACCCTGAGGTTGTTTCTGCCTACGCCCAGAGATTCCTTGCGCATAAATTAGAAGACGTGGGCTTTATAATTTTAAGGTATCCTAAGAATATCCTTGCCCATATCCATGTCAGTTGGTTAGACCCTAAAAAAATAAGGGAAATGACTATTATTGGAAGCAAGAAAATGTTAGTCTATGATGATACCAATATAACCGAACCTATCAGAATATACGACAAAGGAGTAATGCAGGAAAGGTATGAAAAGCCATATTATAGTTTTGAGGATTTTCAAAGTATAATTCGTGACGGAGAAGTTACGATACCAAAAGTAGAAATAGCCGAACCTTTAAAATTAGAATGCCAGGAATTTATGGACTGCATACTTAATAATAAAGAATGTCTATCTAATGGAGAAATAGGTTTAGAAATAGTTAAAATTTTAGAAGAAGTAAAAAAGGATATGATTGAATGAAATTAAATATTGCTATAACAAGTGCTGGCTCTGCTCCAGCAGTAGCAGTAATTAAGTCATTAAGAAACAAAAATGAGATAAAATTTCATATAACTGCTTTGGATATGGAAGCAATGTCCTCTGGAAATTTTTTAGCTGATGAATGGTTTTTAATCCCTCCAGCAAACTCCTCAGATTTTATTAAGATTGTTTTTGATATTTGTAAAAAAAATAATATCCATTGTTTAATTCCTATTATTGATGAAGAGTTATTTATCTTTGCGAAAGAAAAGAATCGCTTTGATTCATCAGGAATAAAATTAATAGTAAATAACAAAGATACAATAAAATTAGCAAGGGATAAATATCTTGCTTATAAATTCTGTATAGAAAATAATATTACTGTTCCAAAAACTTTCTTAAAAAAAGACTCAGCTAAAATAAATAGATTTCCCGTAATTATGAAACCATTAGATGGCAGAGGTAGTAAAGACGTAGTTAAAATAAACAATAAAAATGAATTGATGTTTTTTAAAGATTATTATCAAAAATATATTATACAAGAGTTTATAGAAGGGAGAGAATTTACAATAGATATAGTTGCTACGCCAAAAGGGGAGATATTACAGGCAATTCCTCGCCAAAGAATCGCTATTAAAGCAGGAATGTCATATAAGGGGAAAACTGTTAAAAATGAAAGATTAATTAAGTTTGGTAAAGAAATAGCCAGAAAGTTTAAAATAAATGGCCCTTGCAATATCCAATGTATAATGGACAGAAATAATCATATTTATCTCATAGAAGTAAATCCTAAATTTGCTGCTGGTTTACCTTTAACAGTAGCTGCGGGGGTAAATATTCCTCTAATTTTAATAAAATTTGCTTTTGGATTAAAGGTCTCTAAAAAAGAATTAGATTTTAAAGATGAATTATTAATGCTTAGATACTGGAAAGAAATTTTTATCCCAGAAGAAGATGTATTTACCTAATATTTTTATTGACTTAGATGGACCTATTCTGGACGTTTCAGAAAGACACTATCAAGTATATAAGCAAATTATTTTTCAATTAGGCGGTTTTCCTTTAGAAAAACGGATGTATTGGAGACTTAAAAGAGAAAAAAGACAACATCGTATATTACAACTCAGTAAAATAACAGATAAAAAAGAAAAATTTGTTAAAATGTGGTTAAATCTGATAGAAAAAAGGTCATATTTAGAATGCGATAGAGTATTTCCTAACATAAAAAATACGCTGAATGCCCTTAAAAAACAATATAATCTGATATTGGTTACATTAAGGAATCACCCTAAAAATCTGTTCTGGCAATTAAAGATTCTGTCTTTAAAACCATATTTCAAAGATATTCTATGCCAGAAAGAAAATAAAGGAAATTGGCTAAGCAAATATAGATTAATAAAAGGATATGATTTTTTTGACCCTAGCTCTTATTTGATAGGTGATACTGAGATAGATATTTTAGCAGGCAAGAAATTAAAAATTAAAACTATAGCGGTACTTTCGGGAATAAGAGATAAAAATATTTTACTTAGTTATCAACCTGATTACATTATAGATTCGCTTAAAGAGATATGGAAAGTTTTAAAGAGATAAAAGAACTGCCCAAGTTTAGTTTTTCTCTACCGGTTTATAATGAGGAGGAACGCATTGCTAGATGTCTTAAAAGTATATTAAACCAAGACTACCCTAAAGGGAAAATTGAAATTTTGGTTATAGATGGTTGTTCGACTGATAGAACCAAAGAAATTGCATCTCAATTTGAATGCGTCAGGGTTTTTGATAATCCAAAAAAATTAGCAGATTTTGGTGCAAAAATCTCTATTGGAAAAGCTACTGGGGAATTATTTGTTATCTTTGCAGCAGATAACGAATTAGTAGGGGAAAATTGGCTTAAAACGGTAGCCAAAGTTTTTTTAGATACACCTGATTTAAGTGCCTTATGGTGTAAAATAGTTTATTCTGATAACGATCCTGCATTAAATAAATATTATACATTGATTCAAAATGATCCACTTTCTTTTTTTGTAAATAAAAATTTAGAATATTATCTAAAACAGGCAGAAAGGAAGTTAGTAAATGGGAATTATGCTTATATATTTAATATTTTGCCAGAAAAACCGCTAATCTGGGGAGCGAATGGTTTGGTTTACAGAACTAATAGGATAAAAAACATAATTATAAGAGAAAAGTTTATAGGGGATAACGATGCTTTTCAAATCATGATAGAATCTGGATTTAATAAGATAGCTTATTTACCTCAATTACACATTTATCATCATCATATTGAAAAAATCAGCGATTGGATAAAAAAATGGGAAAGAAATTATATGCTTCATTTCCTTACAAAAAGAAAAGAACGCAATTTGAATTGGGCTTTTCCCAAAAATTTTAAGATAAAATTATTAACTTGGATGATTTATAGTGGAATTCCTATATTTTCATTTTTTGATAGCATCTATAAAGCTATAAAATATAAAACAATTTATTGGTTATATCATCCATTGGTAAATTTGGTACAGTTAATTACTTATTTAAGATTAACTCTTCTAACTAAAGAAGGAATTGAATTTTTAAAAAGAGATTTTCTAAAATTATGAAAGAAAAAATTTTTATTACTGGGGGCGCAGGATTCATAGGTTCGCATATTGCTGAATCTTTAGTTAAAGATGGCTATAGAGTTATAGTCTATGATAATTTTTCTTCAGGAAGATTAGAAAATCTAAAAGAAATAAAGGGTGATACAGAGATTATTAAAGGAGATATACTTAATTATGAAATGTTAGAGAAATCAATGCGAAAATGTGATTTTGTATCTCATCAAGCAGCACAGTTAGAGATATTTAGATGTTTAGATAATCCTGATTTAGATTTAAAAGTGAATACAATTGGAACTTTAAATGTTCTAAAGGCGGCAGTAAAAAATAAAGTTAAAAAGATAATAAATGCTTCTTCTGCTTGCGTCTATGGACAGGCTCAATATATCCCCCAAGATGAAAAACATCCCGCTAATCCTAACTGGCCATATGGAGTAAGTAAATTAGCAGCAGAGAAATATTGTCAGATTTATCAAAATATTTATAGCATTCCTATTGTTAGCTTGAGATACAGTATAGTTTATGGTGAAAAGGAATGGTTAGGAAGAGTATTGACAATGTTTATTAAAAGAATAATTTTAGAAAACAAACCGCCGATAATTTTTGGAAACGGCGAACAATTAAGAGATTTTATTTATGTAAAAGATTTAATAAGACTGCATAATCTTATTTTAAAAAACAATAAGGTTAAAAGTAATATTTATAATGTTTCCACAGGAATAGGGACATCGGTAAAAGATTTGGCTTATTTAGTAATTAAAGTATCAAATAAAAACTTTAAACCAATTTTTGAAAATATAAGAGAAGGAGATTTTTCAAAATATATGCCTGAGAGGAAAAGAATTCCACAGGAATTAGAAAAGATGGTATTGAGTCCTAAAAAGGCATTTGCTGATTTTGGTTGGAAACCAGAAATTAGTTTAGAAAAAGGAGTTAAAAAAGAGATTGATTGGATTTTAGAAAATCCAAAATTTTGGTCATTTAAAAAAATAATAAACGTATGAAAGTAGGAATTTTGGTAGATGAACTAGCCCCTGGAAGTGCTCCCAAGTTGATTGGCCAACCAATAAAAGAATTAAAAAAACTTGGCATAGAATCGGAGGCTTTGGTTCTGATAGATAATGGTAAATATAAAAAATTTCCTGAAATCTATAATTATCATTTAAATAGTGTAAAAATTCGTTATATCTTTAATGAAGCCCCTTTTTGGATAAGAAAGTTTGATTTTAGATTTCCAGGGTTTTCCTTTTTTTCGCTTCATCATATTTTGAGTTTTTTTATAGCACCGTTAGTAATTAAGAAAAAAGAATATGATATTATAATTGCTCATTGTCAATATTCATCTTTTGCTGCATGGGGTTTAAAGATTTTTAGAAAAATACCTTATTTATTATTGGTATGGGATCCTTCTACCTATACCTTAAAAAAAATCTATGTTAAAACTTGGCTTAAATTTTTTTATCCTATACTTTATGTTTTTGCTTATTTATTAGATAAAATTTCTACTGAAGGAGCAAAGGCTTTAATTGCTAGTGGGAAATTACATCATCGAAGATTTAAAAAAATTTCTGGTAAACCATTAGAAGATTTATATCCGGGATGTTTTCCAAAAGAAGAATTTATTCCTTATTCTAAAAGAGAAAAAGCGATTTTAACTTACGACCGCTGGGATATCGGTAATAAACCTCATATATTTCTGGATATTTTAAGTAATACAGATTCTGAGATAAAGTTGAAGATTGGTGGATTCTGGCATCCACAAAACATAAAAGAAGATTTTCTAAGTGAAGTTAAAAAAAGAGGATTAGAACAGCGTATTGAATTATTAGATCCGTTGGATGAAAACAAAATTTTAGAATTATGCTCCAGAGTAATCTTACATGTCCATCCCAATGAAGAGGCATTTGGTATGCAGACACTAGAGGCAGCGGCTTGCGGTTGCTGTATTATTATTCCTAAAGGTTCAGGGGTAACAGATTTATTTATCCACGGAGTTCATGGTTATTTCCCAGAAAAAAATAATTCTCAAGATTTACTTAAATATATAAAATTGATATTTTCTGATATCGAAAGAGCTGAAGAGATGGGTAGACGAGCATGGATAGTAGCTAAGAATTATACTTGGCAGGGATATGCAAATAAATTGGTTAAGATATTAATAAATAAAGAAATATTATTGAATAATGAATAAAATTATACCAAAACTTATAAATATAATTATGTGCACTATTATTATGTTTTTAGTACATCACTTAGGTTCAGAATATAAAAAAAATGATATTTTTCAATTACATAATATTGTGCCAGTAAATTTTTGTATTTTAGACATACCTTTAGAATTATCAGGAAGCGGAAATGGATATATTATAAAATTAAAATATATAAAAGAAGGAGAGTTAAAAAACGTATGCTTTAATGGTTATAATTTAGAAGTGAAAAAAACAAAAATAGGAGAACATATTCTTACTCAATATTTTTATCTACCTCCTAAATATATATATAAAGGAAGAAATTCTTTAAAGATAGAATTTAGACAAAAACCCACTGAGTTAGAATTTTGGTTAAGGGATTATGTTTTTGCTTTAAATAAAAATATTTATTTCGTAACCAATGACTCAGTAATTGTAAGTAGAGAATATAAATCTTTATCTGTTTCAATTACTTTAGGATTCTTCTTGTTCTTTATTTTAGAAATTTTGCACTATATTTGGGTGAATTATCTTAACATAACAGAAAAAAAGATAATATATTTTGAGCTACTTTATTTTCTGCCAATCTTTATAGTGTTAGGTATTTTACTCATTTTACCTTATTTTAATATTTATGGAGAATCTTTAAGAATTCTGGTTACTCCTGGGTATTTAGGTATACTAATTCTACTGATTATAATTTTTATTGAATTATTAATTGGATTATTGTTTTTTTGCAAATATCGCGTAATTATTCTATCTTCTAAAAGTAAAGTTACCTTAACTCAAGAGAATAAAATATTAATATTATTTTCTTCTGCTATTATTTTATATTCTTTATTATCCCCTATTTGGATTGACCCTGATGGAATTTATAATTTAGCCTCTGCTATAAAAGGCGCTAATAATCCTTTATCCATATACAATGAATGGCGCTTTGGTCCGTTCTATTATGGCTGGGGGCCATTTTATTCATGGATTTTATTATTAGTACATCCTGTTTTTAAATTTTTAGGTTTTACTTCACAGTCAATTTGGTATGGTACAGCTTTTAACCATTTTACTTATTATTTATTTAAATGGTTAACTAAAATCCCTTTTGTTTTAGGAGGAGGTATATTAATTTATAAAATGTATGGACTTGCTGCAGTATGTCTTTGGCTATTTAATCCTATTATTATTTGGTTTATTATTTTGGCCGGACTAAATGATATTTATCCTGCATTTTTTTTAATTATGGCAATATATTTTTTAAGAAATAATAAGTTATTGGCATTTATCATTTCTATAGCATTCGGTTTATTATCAAAACAAACGGTATCCTTAATTATCCCTGTTCTAATTATTACCCTGTTTTTAAAATCCCCTAAGTTTTTTTTAAAATATATAGTGCTTTTGTTTGTCTTAGTCTTTATTATTTCTCTTCCCTATAAGCTATATAGTGGAGGATACGATTATCTTATGAGTGACAACTTTTGGGCTAGATGGTCTACACATTTAGGCATGTGTTTCACGAGTCATGGAGGATATTATTACTTAAATATAATCCTATATTCTTTTGTTCTAATGTTTATGATTTTTAAAAAAATAGAGTTAAATTTCATCAATTTTTCTTTATTTTCAATGCTCTTCTTTTTAATTTATATATTTAATTATGGAATAGGATATGAAAGATGGGTTGTAACTGCACTACCACTTATAATTACTACAACAATTTTTTTATCTCATTCTATGAAGAATAAATTTGTATATATTCCGTTCTGGATATTTAGTTTTTTACCTCCTCTTATTCAATTTGGATGGCGTGATAAACAGTTTAAAATGCCGCATGAAATCTATACTTTATTTGAGAATACGAGTATTCCTTTTAGGTTATTAAATATATTCAAAAGACAGGAATTGTCTCCCGATAATTTGGCAAATTATCTTTTATCAATCCAGGCCGGGATTATATTATTTTTCCTCTTCTTTGTTCTTTTTTATTATGATAAATTATTAAACATTGAAGAAAAACAAATTTATAATTATTGTTTACAGGCTAGATATAAAAAAAGATTAATATTTATAACTGTTTTAATTTTTTTAATAGGATTAGTTTTATATTTCTGTAAGAGCAAAATTAATAAATAGAGAATCATCCGAATGTGTGGGATATGCGGTATAATTAATTTCGATGGTAAGCCTATTTCTATAGATGAATTAATTCTTATGCGGGATAGTATGCAACACCGTGGACCAGATGATTGTGGGGCAGTCTTGTTAAATATGTATGGAAATAACGATAAGCCGGTCAGATTTAGGGATAAGAATGATTTAAATAACTTAGTTAGTCTACAAACATTAAATTATTCTGTAGGGTTAGCCCACCGGAGGCTTGCTATAATTGACCTTTCTGAAAATGCCCATCAACCAATGAGTGATACCCAAGAGAGATATTATATTGTATATAATGGAGAAATATATAATTTCCAAGAATTACGTAGTGAACTTGAGAAAATTGGTTATAGATTCAGAAGTAGGTCTGATACAGAGGTAGTTTTATATTCATATATTCACTGGGGCCTTAATTGTATAGAAAAATTTAATGGGATGTTTGCATTTGCTATTTGGGATTCGTTGAAAAAAGAACTCTTTTTGGCTCGCGATAGATTTGGTAAAAAGCCTTTATATTATTTTTATAATATTAATACTATAATTTTTGCTTCTGAATTAACAGCCTTAGCGAAATGCAAAAATATTCTCTCAAAGATTTCTTTATCTGCTCTAAATTGTTATTTAGCTATTGGATACATAGTATCTCCATATACATTATATGAAGGAATACACAAGTTAGAGGCAGCTCATTGTATATTTATTTCAAATTATGGAAAAAATTTTCATAAATACAAATACTGGGATTATGGTAATTTATTCAGGAGAAAAATTAGAGATAATTTTAAGGAGGTTGTTCAAAAAATTTATTTTCTTCTAGACGAGGCTGTGAAACGTCGCATGATTAGCGATGTTCCAATAGGAGCATTTTTAAGCGGAGGATTGGATTCTAGTATAATTGTTGCTTTAATGAAAAAATACTATTCTTTTCAGCAATTACATACTTTTAGTATTGGATTTAAAGAACAAAGTTATAATGAATTATTTTTTGCTAATAAAGTAGCTAAGTATCTTGATACTGTTCATCATAAAGAAATATGCAACAAAATGCTTTTAGACGAAGCTATTTATACATATGATGAATTATTTGCAGATAATTCTTTGATTCCTACTGTTCAACTAGCTAATTTGGCTTCTAAATATGTTAAAGTTGTATTAACAGGAGATGGAGCAGATGAGCTATTTATGGGTTATTTAACATATAAAGCAGACCAATACCACCGTTGGTTTTTTTATAGTCCTAAGATAATTAAATCTTTAATGTTATATTTAGTTAATAAACTTTTTCCTGTTAAGAACAGAAAAATAAGTTTTGAATTTAAGTTAAAACAATTTTTATTAGGCTCTTTTTATTCACCACAACAGGCACATTATCTTTGGAGAGTAATTTTCCTTCCAGAAGAACGATTGCAAATTTTGGGAGAGGAGTATAAGAATTTAATTTACGATACGGATCCTTGGATTTATTTTAAAAAATATTATGAAGAAGTATCGGATCTAGACATTTTTGAACAACATTTATATGTAGATGCAAAAACTTGGTTAACGGATGATATTTTAGTTAAGTTAGATAGAGCAACGATGAGATTTGGACTTGAAGCCAGATGTCCTTATTTAGATATAGATTTGGTAACTTATGTTTCTTCTTTGCCGTATACCTATAAACTTAGGGTAAATCCTATATTCCCATTTTATGTCTCAAAATGGATATTAAGAAAAATAGGTAATAATAGTCTGCCCAAGTTTATATTAAGAAGAAAAAAAGAAGGATTTAATACTCCCATAGGTATTTGGTTTAATGATAGTTCAATGAATGAATTTAAAATATTTAATAAACTTGTTTTTGATAAGAAAATAAATAAGATAAATAATGCAAAAAGAACAAATTGAGTGGTATCAGCAATGGTCTTTATTCAAAGATGAAAAATTTGATGGCGAAGAATTATTTTTATTTAGAGATTGGATATATCCAAATAGATTGGAAGATTTTAAAGATAAAGAGGTGCTAGAATGTGGCTGCGGAGGAGGGGTACATACTTCTTTTATAGCTCAGCATGCAAAATATGTTATAGCAGTAGATCTAAATACTTCAGACCTTGCTAAAGAAAGAAATAAAAAATTTACTAATATTACTTTTCTTAAAAGCGATATTGCTGAAATGGATTTAGGGTACCAATTTGACATTGTTTTATCTATAGGGACCATTCATCATACAGATAATCCCGATAAGACTATTCAAAATTTAAAACAGCATCTAAAGCCAGGAGGGAAAATTATATTATGGGTGTATTCTAAAGAGGGTAATTTTTGGTTGAGCAACATTTTGGAACCTATAAGAAAAAAATTCTTAAGTTACTTGAGTAGAGAAAGAATTTTATTCTTATCCAAGATAATTTGTTCTTTATTATATTTCCCTATTTATACAATTTATTTATTACCTTTATCATTTTACCTTATTACGAATATTTTAAGAATTTTAGATGGTTATCTTATCGTAGAAATTTGTTAAATATATTTGACAAATTAAACGCTCCACAAGTGCACTTTATTTCCTATCAAAGGGCTAAAAGTTGGTTTAGTGAATCCGAATACGATCTTGTTATTAGTTCTTATAGAAATGTATCATGGAGAATAACGGCTCAAAGAAAATGTATAGAATAGCTTTTGTTAATCCTCCTGGAAAATTTAGATATTTAAGAGACTATTACTGCGGGAGCATAGCAAAATCAAACTATTATTATCCGCCTATCGATTTTCTTTGGCTAAGTGCAGGTTTAGATTTCCCATGTAAAGTTTTTGATGCCATTGTAGATAATATTTCCTTGAAACAACTTATTAAAAAATTAGTTTCCTATAATCCACATTTTATTTTTTGTTTAATATCAGGAATTTCTTTTAAAGATGATTTACTATTTATTAAAACAGTCAAAAAATATTTAAGGGAAGTAAAATTAATTGTTTTAGGTGATATTTGTCGGGATTATTACAAAGATTTACTTCTAAAATATCTCGAAATAGATGCTGTGTTAATTTCTTTTGTATGTACTAAAATAAAAGAGATCTTAATAAACTTCCCCCCAACACATCCTTTTCCAGGATGCGCAATTCGTTTAGAAGATGGTAGTATTATAGAAGAGGTTGAAAAAATGCCTTCGGGAGATTTTAAAATTGGTATTCCTAAATGGGAAATTTTCCCTATTAATAAATATCGTTTTCCATTTGTAAAGAGAATACCTTGTGCCACCGTTTTAACAGATTATGGATGTCCATTTACTTGTCCATTCTGTCCTATAGGAATGCTTCCTTGGAGAAAAAGAGAATTTGAAGAAATTAAAAAAGAAATCAATTATCTACTATCTTTAGGAATTAGAGAAATACATTTTCGAGACCAAACTTTTGGGGTAGATAAACAATTGACAATTGCTCTTTTAGAATTTATGATGAAAAAAGATGTTACATGGTCTTGTTTTACTCGGCTAGATATAATCTCAAAAGAATTAATTATTATGATGAAAAAAGCAGGCTGTCATACCATTATTTTTGGGGTTGAATCCGGAGTTTATGATAATAGGAAAAAATACGATAAACCCATATCAGATGCCTTAATTAAGGAAGTTTTATCTTGGTGTTCAGAAGTTGGTATAAATACAGTTGGAACATTTATTATTGGATTGCCGGGAGAAAACGAGACTGATATTTTGAAGACCATAGAATTCGCTAAAAGTTTATCTTTAGATTATGCTTCATTTAATATTGCGTATCCTCGTTTTGGTTCCAGATTGCTTAAAGATTGTTTGTTAGAACTGGAAGATAAAGAAAATTTCGATTCCGATTTTTACAAAAAGTTAGGATTTATGTCTTATCAAAAATCTAAGAAATTTGTGAGGTTAGCTAATCGAAGATTTTATTTGAGGTTGCCATATTTAGTCAAGAAGATAAAAAAAACAAAGTCTCTTCCTGTTTTATTAAATGAAATTAAAATTGGCTTAGGTTTAATTAAGAGATAAATTACGGTATGGATATTATGATTTCATTTGTAATTCCTGTTTATAATGAAAGAGAAGAATCTGTAAGAACAGTTATTGAAGAAGTAAAAAGAATAGGAGAACGAAGCAGGAAACCGTTTGAAGTTATTGTGATAAATGATGGTTCCACAGATGGAAGCAATATCATAATACAACAATTTAAAGATATTAAAATAATAAATCATGATTATAATCAAGGATATGGAGCTTCTTTAAAAACAGGTATCCAAAATTCTCAAGGAAACTGGATTGGTATTATTGATGCAGATCAGAGTTACCCAGTAGAAATGTTTTTAGTGATGATTAAAGAGATAGATAAATTTGATATTATCATTGGATCGCGAACAGGTAAAGATATACATCTCTCTTTTTTAAGGAGATTTGCTAAATACATACTTAAAAAAATAGCTTATATTTTAACTCATCAGAATATTCCGGATATTAACTCTGGCATGCAATTATTTAAAAAAGAAATCGCAATACGTTTTTTAAAATTGTTTCCTGATAATTTTAGTTTTACTACTACTTTAACTATCGCTGCGAGTTGTAATAACTATAAATTAAAATTTATTCCTATAAATTATTATAAACGAAAAGGGAAATCCCATATTCATCCTATTAGGGATTTTTTTGCTTTTTTCCGACTTATTATTCGTTTAACGGTTTATTTTAAACCCCTCAATATTTTCTTTCCCATAAGTTCAATTTTTTTTCTTATTGGCGTAACGAAGATGATAATTGATGCAGTTAGATTTTCCCATTTTGGGATAGGGGGTGTAGCTTTGGTATTAATGGGTCTACAAATATTATTTTTGGGATTATTAGCTGATTTAATTATAAGAAGAACTGACCTATAATTAAAACTGATTATGTATAAAATCAACTCTATTTCTGTAATCGGTTTAGGTAAACTTGGGCTGTGTATGGCAACCTGTTTTGCTGTAAAAGGATATAAGGTAATTGGCATAGATATAGATATAGATAAAATAGAAAAAATTAACCAAGGCATTTCGTCTATTCAAGAAACAGATTTAGACAAATTTCTTAAAAAATCGCTTAAAAATCTAAAAGCCACTGAAAATTATAACGAAGCAATTTTAAATACAGATGTAAGTTTTATCGTTGTAGCTACTCCTAGTTTAGCAGATGGAAGTTTTTCTAATGAGTATTTAGAAAAATCACTACGTAAAATAGCAGAGGTGCTTAAATATAAAAATAAATACCATCTAATAGTAATTACTTCTACAGTAATGCCTCAAACCACCGAAAAGGTGGCAAAATTCATTTTAGAAGATATATCTGGAAAGAAATGCGGTAGGGATTTTGGATTATGTTATAATCCAGAATTCATTGCTTTAGGGAGTGTAATCCATGATTTTTTAAATCCTGATTTTATCCTTATTGGTGAAATGAATAAAAGAGACGGAGATATATTAGAGAATATCTATAAAAATATATGCGAAAACAAACCTTCTTTTGCGCGTATGTCGCCTGTAAATGCTGAAATTGCTAAAATTGCGCTTAACTGCTATATTACCACTAAAATCACCTTTGCCAATTCCGTTGCCTCAGTTTGTGAAAGAATAAAAGGCGCTGATGCCAATATAGTGTTAGAAGCGTTAGGAAAAGACAGTCGTATTGGTGCTAGATACCTTAAACCCGGTTTAGGCTATGGTGGACCTTGTTTCCCACGCGATAATGTGGCATTTTCTGCTTTTGCGCGAAGTTTAGAAACAAAGGCTAAACTTGCCGAAATGGTAGATGAGGTAAATAAAGACCAAATTATAAGAGTGGTGGATAAGGTAAAAGAAATTTTAAGAAAGAAACAAAATGCGTCTATAGGTGTACTGGGACTTTCTTATAAACCCAATACTCCTATAATTGAAGACTCCCAAGCCATAAATATTGTCCAATTACTTGTTAATGAAGGTTATCATATAAATGTCTATGACCCTCAAGCAATGAAAAATGCCTCTGTTGTATTAGGCAATCGGGTCAAATATAACAAGAATATAAATGATTGTTTAAAAAATACAGATTTAGGTATAATTTTGGTTCCTTGGAAGGAATTTGAAGATATTGATTTTAAAAATTTAAAAAAGAACTTTGTTTTATTAGACTGCTGGCATATTGTAAAAAATAATAAAAATAATAAAATAAAAATTAAATACTTAGGAGTAGGTGAATGATAAAAAATAAAAAAATTTTAGTTACTGGAGCAGGTGGTTTCATTGGCAGTCATTTAGCAAGAAGACTTTTTGAAGAGGGAAATTTTGTCCGCGCAGTAGATATTAAATGGGATGGTTATATAAAAGAACCTTATTATTCAGAAAAAATAACCCTTGATTTAAGGGATAAAGAAAATTGCCTTAAAGTTACAAAAGATATAGATTATGTTTTTAATCTCGCTGCCAATATGGGTGGTATTGGATTTATTACCGAAATAGGTGCAGATATAGTGTATGACAATGTGCTTATCAATGCTTATATTGCTAAAGCCTGCATTGAAAATAATGTAAGAAGATTATTTTTTTCCTCTTCTGCCTGCGTTTACCCTACATACAAACAGGAGAATCCCGATGTAAAACCTCTAAAAGAAGAAGATGCCTATCCCGCAGATCCGGATAATTTTTATGGCTGGGAGAAACTTTTTACTGAAAAAATGTTGGAAGCATTTAAGAAGGATTATAATTTAGATATAAGAATTGCCCGATATCACAATATCTATGGGCCAGAAGGTACTTATAAAGGAGGAAGAGAAAAATCTCCTGCTGCTTTATGTCGTAAAGTAGCTGAGGCATCCGATCCGGGAGAAATAGAAATCTGGGGAGATGGTAAACAGACCCGCTCCTATTGTTATATTGACGACTGCATAGAAGGGACCATTTTACTTATGGAATTAGACTACGATAAACCTATAAATATCGGCTCAGATAGATTGGTTACTATTGATGAGTTAGCGGACATAATTATTAAAATTTCAGGGAAAAAAATAAAAAAGAAATACAATCTTTCTGCTCCTCAAGGGGTCAGAGGAAGAAATGCAGACCTTACTTTATTAAAAAAAGTATTAAACTGGCAACCCAAAGTGAATTTAGAAGAAGGCTTAAAAAAGACTTACGAGTGGATTTGTAAACAAATTAAAAAATAATTCTATGAGTAATATGCTTTCAGAGATATATAAAAATATAGAAATTTGGGAGAGAAAATTTAAATATATTGAAAAGGATTACATTTATGAACCAGTTATTGATCTTATTATTGATATAATTGAAAAATATAATTATCAAGAAATTTTAGATTATGGATGCGGTGATGGCCGTTTTGGATATTACTTTAAAACCAAAAAAGGAAAAAGACGGTTGGTAGGGGTGGATGTGAGTAAAGAAGCCTTAAGGAGATGTAATAATTTATATGACGAATTATATTTAACTGATGGCTTGAGTATCCCAGATAAAGAATTTGATTTTATCCTTTTAAGCAGCGTATTGGAGTATATACCTCTTAAAAGTTGGGATATTTTTTTTACAAATATAAAGAAAAGATTAAGCAAGGAGGAGGTGTTTTTATAATTTTCCCTAATAAAAATAGTCTAATTCGTAAGTTTACTTTCAGATGGAAAGGAGAAGAAGAAAATTTAGGCCATATTACTCTTGTGAGTCTGGATTTTTGATAAATAAGTTAAGAGAATTTGGATTTAATTATTTAAAGTTATCTTTCTTGTTTAGAATAAAAAAATTACCCGATTATTTCCCGATATCTAAGATTATTAATAGCATTTTAATATTATTGTATCATTTCTTGTCCATCTATCCTTTTTATTATTTACGAGATTCGTTTTGGATTTTAGCTAAACTGAAGTAGAAATGAATAATTTTTCAAATCTTAAACTTTTAATAAGTGGACAATTAATTAGTAGTAGAACCGAAACTTTAGAGGAGTATTTCAAAAATAAAGTAAATACTCTTGCAGTTATCGGTATTACTAGTCCTTTTGCACTTCAGAATGTTTCAAGGTGTTCTCTTTACAATAAAGGTAGATTAGAAAAGGAATTTAAACTTCCAAGTTTTCAAATCCACAATATGAAATGGTATAAACAACCTCTTCTCTTTATTTCTTTTTCTATGTATATTGTCTCTATATTCTATGCTATGTTAAGATTAAGAAAAAAATTTGATTTTTTTATTGGGATCTCCTGTTTTTCTGCTTTTATGGGAGTTTTACTTAAGAAAATAAGATGGATTAGAAAATTAATTTATTACAGTATTGATTATTATCCCAAGCCTTTAAAATTTGGTTTTAATAGTCTTGTTGTTTGGGCTTTTAGAATAGTAGATAAATTTTGTGTAAAGAATTCTGATTTAGTCTGGCATATTTCTCCTCGTATTGCAGAAGCACGCTATAAATACGCAAAAGTCCCCCCAAACAGTTATAAACATTTAGTCGCTCCTCTCACTTATAGTGAAAAATTATTAAGATTTAAACCAATTGAAGAGATTGAAAGGTATACTATTGGCTTTGTAGGGACTTTATCTGAAAATCAAGGATTACAATTATTAATAAAAGCGATGCCAGAAATCATTAAAGAAATACCGCAGATAAAGGTAAAAATTATCGGAAAAGGTCCTTATGAGAATGAACTAAAAAAAATGATAAAAGAATCTAATTTAGAAAATTATTTTATTTTCTATGGGTTTATTAAAAATGATGATGATGTTTTAGATATACTTTCAAGATGTACTGTTGGAATTGCCCCTTGGACATGTAGAGAGGATGATAATGTTTTATATGCCGATCCGGGAAAACCAAAGCTCTATGCCTTTTGTGGACTTCCAATAATAATTACCAATGGCACATTGAGTGCTAAAGAAATAGACGAAAAAAAAGCAGGTATAAGTATAAATTATGATAAGGAAGAATTAATCAAAGCGATTTTATCTATTCTTAAAGATGAAAAAAAATTAAAAGAATACAAAAAAAATACCTATGAATTGGCAAAATGCTACACTACAGAAAAAATATTTAGCTCTATATCTTGGGATAGAATATGATATCTTCAATTGTTTTTAAAAAATTATATAAGATATTTTTTCTTTTATATCCTTTTAGTTTAGAAAGATTAATTTTAAAAGAAATAAACCGATATTATAATAATTTAGTTGACATAGGTTGTGGGGATGGAGGTTTTTTATATCGTATTAAGAAATTACAGCCAGAGTTCAATAAAACATTATTAGGATTTGATATTTTTTTTCCGGCAATTATAGAAGCAAAAAAGAAAAAAATATATCATAATTTAATCCAAGGTGATATAAGAAACTTACCTTTTAAATCTAATTCTTTCGATTGCGTTTTGGTATCCCATGCAATAGAACATATTGAAAAAAACAAAAGTTACATAGAAAAACTTGAAGCGTTAGCCAGATATAAAATTATTTTTATTACTCCTAATGGATATATTAATAATCCAGATAATACATCATTATATCAAAAACATTTATCTGGATGGACAATAAAAGATTTTGAATCTTTGGGGTACAAAATATATGGTGTTGGCTGTCGATTTGTCTGTGGCAAATGGTACAAAATGGGTAAAATTCCATTGATTATTAGGCCTTTATTTTCTTTATTATCTTTGTTTTCTACATGCATTACTTACTATGCTCCTTATTATGCAGATCACTTAATTTGTATAAAAAAGAAATGCCCATAATTAGTATAATTATTATTAATTATAACGGTGTAAATCTTCTAATACAATTTTTACCTTCAGTTGCAAATTTAAATTATCCCAATTATGAAATTATAATTGTTGATAATGCTTCTACAGATGAGAGTGTAGAATTTTTAAAGAAATACTACCCCCAATTTAGAGTTATCCAGGCGGAAAAAAACTATGGAACCGCCGAAGGGAGTAATCTTGGAGCAAAATACGCAAATGGAGAATATTTATTTTTTATTAGCAATGATATGGAATTAGATAAAGATATTTTAAATTATATGGTAGAAAGAATGGAGCAAGATAAAAAGATTGGGATTTGTACCTGCAAAATGAAGCGTATAACTGAAAAAGGCGAAAGATTAAATATCATTGATAGTGTAGGTGGAGATTTAGATATCTTTGGTTTTCCTTATGCAAGAGGTATAAATCAAACCGATAATGGCCAATTCGATAATTTTAAAGAAGTATTTTTTTCTTTTGGCGGAGCAATGTTAATAAGAAAAAAAAATTTTGAAGAAGCAGGTGGTTATGATAAAGAATTTTTTACTTTGGCAGATGATATAGATTTATCCTGGAGAGTAAGATTGTTGGGATATAAAGTAACAGTAGAACCAAGAGCATTTTTATACCATAGAGTTAGTGCAACTTTAGGTTCAAAATTTAAAAGAGCCCAGAAGCGCTTTTTATCAGAAAGAAACACTTTAAGAACGCTTCTTAAGAATTACTCTTTGGATTATTTAACTTTTATCTTTCCTTTATATTTCATAATACTTCTATCCGAAATATCCTTTTTTATTCTAATTGGAAAACCAGCTATTGCCAGAAGCGGTGTCGATGCTTTAATCTGGAATATTAGACATTTTAGACAGACAATGTTGGAAAGAAAAAAGATACAAAATTTAAGAAAAGTCAAAGACAAAGATATCTTAAAATTAATGTTAAAAAGACCAGAAAAAATAAGAGTATTTTTTGATTATCTAAAAAACCGTAAAGCCAAACATTGGAGGGGGTATTTTGGATAATTTGAAAAAAAAGAGTAGTAAAGAAAAAATTTATATCACATTAAGCAAGGTAGGTATTGCTGCTTTTCAGAAGATTTTCCCGGAATATTTTGCCAAAGAACCATTAGCGCCTACAGATAGATATATTGAATATCATTTTGCAATAAAGAACCTTCCAAAGCCACCTGCAAAAATTTTAGATGTTGGCTGTTCAGGGAGCTTTTTCCCGTTATTATTGGCTGCCTTTGGATATGAAACTTATGGTATAGATATTAGAAATTATCCAATTTTAAATAAATTACAATTTGATAATTTTACATTTGTTAAAGAAGATATAAGGAAAACTTCCTTTCCCGATAGCTTTTTTGATGCGATTACAGCAATTTCTACTATTGAACATATTGGTATATCTGGAAGATATGGAGAAAGCCAAGATTTATCAGATGATAAAAAGGCAATAGATGAAATGAAGAGAATTCTCAAACCTAAAGGTATTATCATATTAACTATACCTTTTGGAAAAGCAAAAATTATAAAACCTTATTGCAGAATTTATGATAGCAATTTAATACAGCAACGTGTAGAAGGTCTAAAAATAGAAAAAGAGGAATATTATATGCAAGATTCTAATAATGATTGGTATAGATGTTCTAAAGAAGAGGTGCAAGATATAGATGCTAAAGCAGATAAATATCCAATTTGTTTAATGAAAATTTCTAAGATATAATTATGGAAAGAGTTATTTTAAGACACAAAATTGCAAATTATTTAGCAAATAAAATAAAAAATATAAAGTCAGGTTATTTAGGAAGAGTGAGATTTCTATTGATTTATTTTATTTATCATTTTTTGCCTTTATTCGGTTTTGATTATTCAAGACTGATAGAATGGCGATTTATATTAAAAAATCTGCCGAAAAATAAAAAATTAAGAATTCTTGATGTTGGATGTACTTCAAGCCTTTTTATTTATGAACTTGCTCGTTATGGGAAGGTTTTTGGTGTAGATGCGAGACCTTATTTTGAAAATCTGCCAAAAACTATAAAATTCTTGCAATGTGATGTCTCAAAAACACCATTTCCTGATAATTACTTTGACTGTATAACAGCAATCTCAGTTATTGAGCATATAGGTTTAGGCGCCTACACAGATCCTGCCTATGATAATGGAGATTTTAAAGCTATGGAAGAATTAAGAAGAATAGTGCGGGTAGGCGGAATGCTTTTTATTACAACAGTTATTGGTAATAAATATATAATCACGCCCAATGGTAACGAAAGAATTTATGATGAAGAAAGATTTGGTAAACTGATTGAAAAAAAATTCTCTATCGCAAAAGAAGAATATTATATTTTTAGAAGAAGATGGGTCTCTGTTGATAAAGAAAAGGCCTTTTTGGAATCTCCGGTTTTTTTGCCCTCCTTGAAAGGGTTTGGATTAGCATGCTTACAACTTATAAAGAATACAAACAATGAATGAGGCAATAGAGAAGTCGAAATACTGTCTTTAAGGAATTTCTATGAGAAAAAATAATAAAGTCCTCGCCCTATTAAAAAACTTACCTTTTTTGACACCGCTCTTTTTAAGTATTGTTATTTGGTGGAATCATAATTTTCTTGTCCCAAATACTTATTTCAATTTAGGAGATACACTATTTCCTTTTAGACCAGAATTATACTTAAATATTTCTTCTCATCTCTGGTCTAATGATGGCTTGGGTATTCCTAATTATTGGCCGGTTTTTCTACCTTTAGCATGTCTTGTATATATTCTTCATTTATTAAAAATCCCTTTATGGATTATAAATAGACTCTGGCTTATAATTCCTACAGCTATGGCGGGATGGTGTACTTATTATCTATTTCGTTCTCTATTTAAAGAGAAATATTCCTTTATCTGTGGTCTTATCGCTGGTATTTTTGCGATGTTTATACCATATCAGGAAATCTACGCTGTTATATATTTTTCCTTTGCAGGTTTTCCTTTAATTTTAGGATCTCTCATTAGGGGCTTGGATTCCGATAATTTTATACGTTATAGCTTTCTCGGCGCATTGGGTATTTTATTAACCAGTTTGTATCCTCGTTATCTTTATTTGAGCGCTCTTATCATTTTTATCTATTTATTGAGTCATTTCTTAATTCAAAAAAATAAAGTCAAAGGAAAAACTGCGGAATTTTTGTTTACTTTTAGCGGAACGACCCTATTAACCAATGCCTTTTGGTTGTTCCCTACTATTATCTCTTTTTTTAATACTCTTTTGTCTTCACAGCAAATCTATAGTTTAGCTCCAAAAGGCTATGACACTGGACTTATGTTGTTAAACCAATATAAAGGTTGGGTAAATTTACTCTATGTGTCAAGGCTTTTTACTTCAAATCCTTCTCATTCTTTAACTCATTTTATGAAGATACCCATATTTAATCTTCTTTCGATTCTAATGCCTGTTTATGCATTCTCTTCATTTTTATTTATAAAGAAAAGAAGTTTTTGGATATTAATTCCTTGTGTTATTTTTTTATTTTTATTTGCTATTGCGCCGTCCTATAATGCATTTTATAAAATTTATCTATTTTTTTGGCAACATCTACCAGGTTTTTTTATTCTTAAAGCCCCTTTTCCATTTATTTCCCTCCTCGGTATCTTCTATGCTATACTAACTGGAGCTACAACTTTGGGGATATTAAATCGCATTGATACTTCCCAATTTCTAAAAAACTCTTCTGTAAAGAAAATAATGAAAATTTCTTTAATTTCTATTTCATTAATCTTGATATGTTTTGTCTATGGGGGAGGATTGCTTATCGGTTATACCCCTAAAGAGAATGTCTGGGGGCACATAATATATGGTAATCATTTACCAGCTGCAAAGATACCAGAAGAGTACTTTGAATTGGGTAGATATTTATCTCAAGAAGAAAATGTACAAAAAGGATATAGAATGTTTAATTTACCTTGGACACTTGGATGGGGAGGATATGCTCGGTATAATTGGTGGGAATATTGTGGTATGCCTGAGATGTTGGTTTCTCTTTCAGCCATACCAGTAATAGGAGTTTCCTTTGCGCCTCAAAGTAAATTAGAAGAAGATTTAATGAACGAAATAAATCGAAAAAACTTTAAAGGTGCAGCTTATCTAATGAAATTACTAAATATTCGTTATATCGTTCTTCATAAAGATTATCTTCCGATAAAAATTGGAGACCCGTTAAGAAAAATATCTCAATATCCTAAACATTTTGCAGAGGCTAAGAATTTAGAGATCATCAAAGATAATCAATATTTTGAAGTTTACAAAGCCAATGCTGAAGATAATGAATATTTCTCTACTCTCACCGTAATCGTTGGTAATATTGAAACCCTTGTTCCAGTAACGGAGACGAAATATCTGGATGGGAAGCCGGTGATAGTATTTACAGAGCAAATGAGAGAAGCGGAAAAGGGGATTAGGAGATTAGGGGATTGGGGACGAAATTTTGTGTTTAAAGATTCAAGCTGGCAAGATTTGGTAATTGAGATTACGGATGCAGGATACCAGATACAGGATGCCGGTAAAAAGAGGATAGAAATAGAAAAACCTGGGGTTTATGAGGTTTATGTTGATACTTCTGAATTTAAAGAAGAAATTCCAGAGTTTGAAGTTAGGATTGATGGAAGGAAAATAGTTTGGGAGGATTTGGGAATTGGGAAATTGGGGACAGGGGATTGGGGGAATTGGAGATTGGGGAGAAAATATATTAAGATTGGGGAGGCGGAGTTGGAGAAAGGAAAACACATCATAAATATCAAATATCAAAAAGCAAATATCAAAAATATAGAACAAAACTTAAAAATTATATTGGTAAATAAAGAAGAGAGGGAGAAATTAGAAGAAGAAATCTGGGAGAAAATAGAGAAGCCTGAGACTGAGGTAGCGTATATTTTGAGTAAAGATGGGGAGTTTTGGGTGAAATGATTAAATTTATATCTTTTATTCTATTTTTAATTATTCCTTTTCCATTAAAGGCAGAAGAGGCTAAATTATATGATTTAAAGATAAAGCTAAAGCCCAAGGTTGTTGAGTCGTGTGTTTATTGGCAGGGGAGGAAAAAGGTAGATTGGCAAGAGGAGATAAAAAACTGGCATTTGGGATTGCCAGAGAAAGGGAACTTACCACCTTCTTTGTTTTTAGAAAAAATAAAGATTACGGAAGATAATGACCAAAGAGTATCTATCCTGCCGGATTCCAATGTCCTGAAAATTCTTTCCACAGATTCTTTTGTTATCAGCCGGAGTTTGGATATTGACCTTGAGGAATATCCTTTATTTAATTTAGATGCCGAGATTGGAAAGGCTGAATTATTTATTTATCTGGGAATTGATTATAATATGGATGGCTTAATCGACGATTATTTAAGTTTAGATATGCCTGGTGAATATAATTTGTTGGATTTGGCGGAAGAGAAATACAAAGAGTTTAATTACGAATATGGCCTCAAGTTGAAAAACATTGTTCTTTTCTTTAATCTTTCTGAAAATTCTCGGAAAGAAAATAGTGTTGGTAATGTTTCATTTATATTAAGAGAAGCAAGTTTCTATAATGAGCACTCTTTAGTTATAAGTGAAGCGGAGAAATATCCCTATCCTTTAAAGAGCAAGGAGAATAAATTAAATTTCTTAAAACAAATTAAAGAAATAAACCCCTCTTTGGTAAGGATTGATGATTTAGTCTTGAAATTGAAGGATTTTGAACTACCAGAAGAATTTAAAGATTGGGAGAGGACAGTTTTAATAAAGAAGATTAAGTTGTCCAGAGGCAAGCATAAATATGAGAAAATAGAAAATCCTACCTTTGATATAGAGTGGGTAATCTTTGAGCCAGTAGCTGTCAGTCAGAAACAAGAAATCAGAAGTGAGCCTACAATAACCTTTAAGAAAATAAATCCCACAAAATATTTGGTTAAGGTAGAAGGAGCAAAACAGCCTTTCTGGTTAGTTTTCTCAGAGAGTTTTTATAAAGAGTGGAGGCTATATAGATATCAAAAATCAAATATCAAAAATCAAAACTATTTTGAGGAGATAGTGGCGGATTATCCAAAGTTGGGGGTTAAGGAAGCAACACATTTGATGAAGTTTACACCTTCGGATATAAGATTTTTATTTGAAAAACCTCTGGATGCAGAGCATCAATTAGTTAATGGCTATGCCAATGGATGGTATATAGAACCAAAAAAAATAGGGTTGGGCGAGAATTTTGTGTTGGCGATTTATTTCTGGCCACAAAGTCTTTTTTATTTAGGTTTAGGTATCTCTGGGTTAACCTTTTTAGGGTGTATTGTATATCTTATTTGGCCGAGGAAGAGGAGAGTCAAAAAGATACCCGATACCGGATACCAGATACCCGTGGGAGGAAAGAATGGCGTATAGAAGTTTTCGTGATTTAGAAATTTATCAGTTAGCACATCAACTTGGTGTAGAAATTCATAAGATGACATTAGAGAAATTGCCAAAGTTTGAACTTTATGAGGAGGGCAGTCAATTAAGAAGATCATCAAAGTCAATATCAGCAAATATTGTAGAAGGCTTTGGATTGAGACGATATAAGAATGAATTTATTAAATATTTAACCCAAGCTCAAGCATCTTGTGATGAATCACAGGAGCACATTAAGTATCTATTTGATACAAAATCCCTAACAGATGAAAAAGTTTATAATTATTTTATCGAGAAATACCAGGAATTAGGCAGAAAAATTAACCGATTTATTGCATCTGTAGAGATAGGGCATTTAGTAAAAGACAGGAATTCTTAAACTGGCATCTTGAATCTGGTATCTTGTATCCTGAATGAAAACATGAAAACCAAGATTTTTATCGTTATAGGGACAATACTTGCTGGCTTCATTCTAAGCTCCCTATATAGCCAGACAGTTGTTTCTCATCCCCAAGAAAAGTTCAAAGAATATAGAAAGATGGTTTATTTAAAAAGCAACAAAGTGAAGTTAGATTTTGATTTAGCAAAGGATGCCTATCTTTTAAAGATCAAGCATATTATTCAAGAAAACCAACCTAAAGAGATTTTTGTAAATGGATTCCAGATAAGCCCAAATATATATCATTATGTAATAAGAAGGGGAGTCATTGAGACAAGTTATATCCATCTACCTAAAGAAATTATGAAGGAGGGGAAAAATTCTATAGATATATCCTTTCCTAAAAATCGGCCCCCGGATGTAGATATTATTTTGTCTAATTATCGCAAAGAGATAGGCAAGGGCATATATATATTATTTTCCGATTCGACAGTTCTTCCCTCTGGCAGTTTTTCTTTTAAAACTACGCTTCTGGCTATAATTTTAATTTTTTTAGTCTTTTGGCTGATGAGTTATCTTATAAGCAGGATTCTTTATTTAACTATAAATAGGCTTTTTTTATATCAAGCATATTCTCTTTTGCCCTTGTTATTTTTTTTGTCTTGTTTATGGATGTATGATAAGGTAAATCAGCCTTATAAGGTAGTTTTGACTCCTTCCTATTTCTGGGCCTTGGGGTTAGTAAGTTTTTTCGCCACCGACGGGGGGCTGGTTTTAAAGAAATGCTTGCAGGGCTACTTGGGGAAAGACATAGAAGTTAAACTCAAGGAGCCATTAATTATAAATCAGGAGGTAAGATATTTTGTAACTAAAGCCGTTAATTGGATTAAAAGCAGGGAATTCTCCGATAAATGTATTCTTTTATTTATGACTTTACTTATGATGTGCGCATTTCTTTTAATCCTGCATTTAGAGCCGGTTGCTGAGCAGTTAGCAAATCTTGCCTATCTTTCTTTGGTTACCGGAGTGGTAATAAAATTTGTGAAGTTTGTCAAAGAAGAGAGACAAAAACCTTGAGAAGATGCTTTTTGGTCATTATAATTTTTATTCTTCTAATTATTGTAACTACCTTTCCTTTAATCCTTAAAGTCACCACTCATATTCCAGGATTTTTTTCAACAGATGAGCCCTTTGCCGCTCTCTGGGATAGTTGGCGAATCAAATATTCTTTTCTTCATAATCTCTCTTTAAAACAAACTTCCTTATTTGCTTATCCTTTTGGAGTGGATTTATATGCCTCAGGTTATTTTTCTTATCTCTGGATGGGATGGCATTATCTTTTAAGTCTACTTACTACTCCTATCCTTACTTGGAATATTCAGAATTTCTTAAATCTTTTTCTTTCTACCTTATTTACTTATTTACTCGTATTTTATTTAACTCAAAATAGGTCTTCGGCAATTTTGGGAGGTCTAATCTTTGCCTTTTGTCCCTATCAATTTATGCGTATCTGGCAGCATTTAGGTCTTAGCTATAATCAATGGATTCCTTTAGCTTTACTTTCGCTGATATGGTTAAAAGATAATCTATCAAAAAAGACTAAGGTTATATTTTTCTTAAGTTTATTATTACTTTTTTCTTTTGATTGGTCTATTATGTATCTTGCAACAATAGTGATATTGACCTTTTTTCTCTATATTTTATTTTATAATTGGAAGATAAAATTAAACTCTAAAAAGCTACTCAAGGAAGACATTGATTATTTGAAAAGTGCAATTGCGGTGGGGTTACTTTCATTTATTATCTTGTTACCCCAATTTTTTCCTGTAATTAAAAATAGATTGAAATTTTCATCTACAACCCCAGCCTCAGCTTTTAATCTTTACCATCGCCCATTTGAGGATTTATTTACACAGTCTGCAAAACCCTTAAGTTATTTTTTGCCGGCGATAGTTCACCCTTTGTTTGGAAAGTTTACAGAGAGATTTATAGGCACGCAGTTATACGGAGAAAGCGTTACAGAGCATACGCTATATTTAGGTTGGACTCCATTAATTTTAGCATTTTTTGCTTTTAGAAGATGGAGAAAAAGAAAGATAGGGACAGTCCCCTGCGTGGACAGTCCCTATCTTGGCTTCTTTGTATTGTTGGCAATTGTAGCCTGGTTTTTTTCTCAAGCCCCCTGGTGGAAGATAGGGCCCCTTAAGATATATATGCCCTCATTTTTTATGTATAGGCTAGTACCAATGTTTCGGGCATATTGCAGGTTTGGGATTGTTTTAATGCTGGCAGTAGCGGTTCTTGCTGGATTCGGGTTAAAGTTTATCTTAGATAAATTTAAGACGCAGAGGATTAAAATCGCCATCACCACTTTATTCTGCTGCCTTGTTTTATTTGAATTCTGGAACTGGCCTCCATATAAGGTAATAGATGTTTCAAAAGTCCCGGCTGTCTATTACTGGCTTAAAAGTCAACCAGGGGATTTTGTTATTGCAGAATACCCCCTGGATGCAGAAAGCCCAAGCGAAATGTATAAGTTTTATCAAACTGTTCATGAAAGAAAAATGATTAACGGCACAATCCCGGGGACTTATGCCAATAAGGTTGCCCAGACTATAAGAAAACTTTCTGAGCCAAGGACAGCAACTATCTTAAAAGGAATGAATGTAAAATACGTTTTGGTTCATAAGGATGATTACTTAAAGACAGAATTAAAAGAGGAGATAGAAGAGGTTAAACTCATTCCCCATAACCCTGGTCTTAGGTTAGTAAAGAGTTTTCCTGCCCAGAATTGCCCTAAAAAAGATATAATGTGTGTGGCTAAAACCGGGCCTATTGATGTGTATGAGGTTAAATAACCGTAAGCGGGAAGATATAAATGAGATTAAAAGTCTTCCTTGACAATAAGAAGAAATTTTCTATAATATAATTAATAAAATAGGTAAAATTTATAAATTTTACCTAATATACATTGGAATATGGACAAAAACGAATTGCTCAAGATATTAGAAGACTGGAATTTTTGGGAAAGGGATTTAGAAATAGGATTTTACAGGCCGGATTATCTTAATCGGCTTAGGGATTTCTTGGCGACTTCCTATGTCATTGTTATTTCCGGGGCAAGGCGAAGCGGAAAATCCTTTATAATGAGGCAGTTAGCCAAATCTTTAATCCAGGAAAAGAACATCAAGAATAATATCCTGATTGTTAATTTTGAAGACCCACGTTTTACGGATTTGAATGCAAACGGTCTTCAGAAGATTTATGAGGCTTATTTGGAATTTCTTAATCCAGAGGCAAAACCTTATCTATTTCTTGACGAGATTCAGGAAGTAGAAAATTGGGAGAAATGGATAAGGACGGCTCACGAGTTGGATAAGGCCCGAATAATTATCTCTGGTTCAAATGCGACATTATTAAGCAGGGAATTATCCACTTTGCTTACAGGAAGGCACCTGGATGTGGTTGTCTTTCCCCTTTCTTTTAGAGAATATCTTATATTTAAGAATTTAGATATCAGAGAAAAACTTGATATCATAAACAAAGAAATTGATATAAAAAGGTTGTTGAGGGAGTATTTAGAGTTTGGGGCGTTTCCTGAGGTGGTGCTTAGCGGACAGAAAAAACAAATTCTTTTAAATTATTTTGAAGATATATTAAACAAAGACATAATCAAGAGATTTAAAATCAGAAAGATAGAGCAACTAAGCAATCTGACAAGATTTTATTTAAGCAATATTTCTTCTCTGACGACTTTTAGTTCCCTGGAGAAAACTTTAAAGTTTTCCGCTGACACAATTGAAAAATTTTCTGGTTACTTAGAGGATGCATATATTCTATTTTTTCTAAAAAGATTTTCATTTAAAGTAAGAGAGCAGGAAAAAAGCCCACGCAAGGTTTATGCGGTGGATACCGGCCTGGCGAATACAATCGGTTTTAGATTCACGCAAAATTTAGGCAGGCTTGCCGAAAATCTTGTATTTTTAGAGTTAAACCGAAAAAAAATGCTCGAACCGAACTTAGAGTTATATTATTGGAAAGACATTCATCATAGGGAGGTAGATTTTCTGATTAAAAATAATCTAAAGGTTGAACAAGTTATTCAGGTCTGTTGGGAAATAACAGAATCTGGCACGAAAAACAGAGAGATTAGGGCATTATTGAAGGCAATGGATGAATTCGGACTCAAGAGGGGTTTAGTGATTACCGAAGATTTTGAATCTGAACAAGATTTTAATGGTAAAAAAATTGAATATGCCCCATTATGGAAATGGCTTTTAGGATATTAAAAAGGTATCCCACAAAAATTCTAGCCTAAAATTTTAAAATCTTTTATTTTAAGATTATCTCTAAAAATATATAATGCATATTCAGGAAATCTGCCAGATTGATGTTTATGAGGTTTTCTAATTTTTACATCATATAAGTTGTATTTTGCTTGACAATCTCTATATTATAGTTTATAATCTATAGTGAATATAGATTATAAACTATATATTAAGATATGGACATTAAGATACGAGAAGCACAAAAGAAAATTTTAAGGATTTTTGCACCTAAGGCAAGGAATTTTGCGCTTGCAGGCGGAACGGCTCTTGAACTTTATTACCTGAATCATAGATTTTCAGCTGATTTAGATTTCTTTTCATTCAGATATGACTTATCGGAAATTGAAGACTTGGTTTTTGCTTTCACTAAAAAAACTGGCAATAAATTAAAATTGGAGGCTGAATTTACCACAAGCGGTAAAGCCAGGGTGCGTTTTTACACAATATCCCTTAAAAATTCAAATAGGCCATTAAAGATTGATTTTGTTGAAGATGTTTTCTGCGCTAAACCTGTAATCAAGAGGTTTCAAGGTGTCCGGGTTTATAGCGCAGAGGATATATATATGCAAAAAATAGTTGCTATTTCAGGGGTGCCTTTTGGAGTTGATGAAATAGGTAGAGAATTAAGAATAGGGCGCAGAATTGAGGGGCGCGACGTCTTTGATATATATATGCTTTCAAAAAAAATAAAACCACTGCACATATTTTTAAAACAAATACCACCATATTTACAGAGAGGAATGATACATTGGTACCGCACATTTTCAAGGCAGGAACTTAAATTTTCTCTTCTTGACCTGGATATCTATGATAAACAGTTTGATGGCCATCAAATGATTGTTTATTTAGAAGAGGAAATAAAGAAATTTACGAGAGGTATCATAGAATGAATATATCCAAATATTTTTGGGATTTAAACGAAAAGGCGCTTAAAGAAACATATGGAATTCTTAGAAATCCAAGGCACCCCAGATTTATTACGCGTATGGTTACTTTTCTTTCGCGTTGCGACAAACCAAAGGAATTGTTTTCTTTAATTTCAGAAAATGATTTTATTGAAACTTGGCCTGAAATAAGGGCTTACTGGGTAAAACTTACAAGGGAATCTGATTTTAGGGACTGGTGGGAAACTATTTATGAGCAGATCTTAGATAAATATAAAATGAAAGAGATAAGACCAAAGGGTAAGTCGCCAGTTTTGTTTATAAATGTTGGCAGACTTATTAGAAGCGCAAGGATTCAAAAGGGTTTAAGCCAGAAGGAGTTGGCTCTTAGGGCAGGTATGAAACAACCAGACATTTCTAAAATAGAAGAAGGCAAAAAGAATATCACGATTCAGACGCTTGCTTCTTTATGCAAGATTTTAGAAATCAGAAAATTGGAGTTATGGTAATGAATATATTAGGCATATCCTGTTTTTACCATGACAGCGCCGCCTGCCTCCTGCGCGACGGAGAGATTATCGCAGGTGCCCAGGAGGAGCGATTTACCCGTAAGAAACACGATTTTAATTTTCCAGCAAATGCCGCTAAATTTTGCCTGCATGCAGGAAATATTGACGCAAGTGTGTTAGATTATGTGGTATTTTATGACAAACCCTTAATAAAATTTGAGAGGATTTTAGAGACCTACCTTACCTATGCCCCTTCCGGGATAAGGCAGTTTATCCAGGCAATGCCTTTGTGGCTTAAGCAAAAACTTTGGATCCCTGATTTAATAAGACAGGAATTAGGTTATAAAGGCAAAATTCTTTTTACCGGCCATCACGAATCGCATGCCTCAAGCGCCTTTTATCCATCCCCATTTAAAGAGGCGGCTTTTTTGACTATTGATGGAGTGGGTGAGTGGGATACTGCAAGTTTTGGGATAGGTAGGGATAATGACATTGAAATTTATTATACCTTAAGATTCCCGCATTCCTTAGGGTTACTTTATTCAGCATTTACATATTATACTGGGTTTAAAGTTAATTCAGGGGAATATAAATTGATGGGGCTTGCCCCATATGGTGAACCCAAATACGTTGACCTTATAATGAATGAATTACTTGATTTAAAAGAAGACGGTTCTTTTAAGTTAAATATGAAGTATTTTGGTTATTGTAACGGCTTAAAAATGACAAACGCCAGATTTGAGAAATTATTCGGCGGTCAAGCGAGAAGACCAGAAACCAGGATAACACAAAAGGATATGGATATTGCTGCATCAATTCAGAAAGTTACTGAAGAGATTATGCTTAGGATGAGCAGGTATGTCCATAAAGTTACTGGCAAGGATAAACTCTGTCTTGCTGGTGGGGTTGCCTTAAACTGCGTAGGAAATGGCCGCATTTTAAGAGAAGGACCTTTTAAGGAAATCTGGATTCAGCCAGCCAGCGGCGACGCAGGAGGAGCGCTTGGCGCAGCACTATTCATCTGGCATAAATATTTAGGGAATAGCCGGTTTGTTGATGAAAAAAAAGACCGCCAGAAATCTTCTTTTCTTGGACCTGGATATAGCGATGAGGAAATTGAGGATTTCCTTAAAAAAGAAGGCGCTGCATATAAAAAGTTGTCTTATTCTGAACTCCCAGATATAGTGTCTGATTTAATTATACAGGGAAAGGTTATAGGATGGTTTCAAGGCAGGCTTGAGTTTGGTCCAAGGGCATTGGGCGCAAGGAGCATTATTGGGGATGCGCGCAATCCCCAAATGCAGTCCAAGATGAATTTAAAGATTAAATACAGGGAGTCTTTTCGTCCGTTTGCTCCTACTGTTTTAAGAGAAGAGGTCTCCGGGTGGTTTGACCTGGATAAAGAAAGTCCATATATGCTTTTAGTTGCGCCAGTAAAAGAAGATAAAAGGCTAAATTTAGGGGATTCTGAGGAGAACTTAACTGGATTTGACAAACTAAAACCCAAACGTTCAGAAATACCTGCTGTTACGCACGTAGATTATTCAGCGCGCATACAGACAATAAAAAGAGAAGACCATCCTTTATATTATGATATGATAAATTCCTTCTACAAGAAGACAGGTTGTCCTGTTATTATTAATACATCTTTTAATGTAAGGGGAGAACCGTTGGTCTGTACGCCTGAAGACGCATTTAAGTGCTTTATGAGAACAGAGATGGATTATCTTGTTATGGGACCTTTTTTATTGGATAAAAAAGAACAGAGGCCGCTTAAAAAAGATATCCAATGGAAGGAAAGGTTTGAATTGGATTGAGGGTTGGGAGTTAGGAGTTAGGAGAGATGAGGGGATTGGAGTGCGGTAAAAATAACTTAAGGAAATTTGGATTTACTATGGCTGTATTTTTTCTTTTAGTAAGTTTATTGATTTTATTCAGGCATAGGAATAACCCCTTAGGCGCTCTAATTATTTCTATGGTATTTTTTATATGCGCCCTGGTTATGCCTTTAGTGTTAAAGCCGCTTTATATTATCTGGATGAGGTTTGCGCTTGTATTGAGTTGGATAAACACGAGGTTAATCCTTTTACTTCTTTATTACATTGTCTTTACCCCTGTTGGTTTGGCTTTAAGATTATTCAGGGTGGATTTGCTGGATAGAAAGATAGACAAATATAAACAGTCATACTGGTTAAAGAAGGAAAATAAAGAATTTAACCCTTTAGACTATGAAAAACAATTTTAGGGAGGGGATATGGGTAAACTATCTATATTAAAAGAATTCTGGGATTTTCTTAAGGTTCGCAAAAAATGGTGGCTGGCTCCAATAATTATTATGCTTTTATTATTGGGGTTGTTGATTTTCTTCACCCAGTCTTCTGCAGTTGCTCCTTTTATTTATACACTTTTTTAAAATTATCTAAAAGGACGAGGGGTAGATGAAAAAAATATTTTTTATATTTTTTATCTTATTAATCGCATCCTGCGTTTTAATTTACAATGTCAATAATAATCCCGCCAGAATTATTTCCAGAATTTCTAAAAAAGAAAACACGAGGTATAATCGGCTAAAATACAGGATTTATTTATTGGGAATCCTTCCAGTAGCAGAGGCAGAGATTTGCGAGCAGGGTATAGAGGAATACACGGGAAAGCGGGTTTATCATTTTAGCGCAGAGGCGCATAGCCTAAAGGCGCTTGGTTTATTTTTTAAGGGCTCTGCCTTTCTTGATTCTTATATAGACCCTGAGGGTTTAAGCCCTGTCTTATTTAAGCAGAGGATAACCATTTTAGGAAGGAACGATATCAATAAAGAAGTAATCTATGACCAGGCAGAAGGCGTTATGTCTATAAATGGGCTCAGGCGCCAGATATTTCCAAATACACAGGACCCCCTTTCCGCCATATTTAATCTTAGGCGGATTGACTTTGATAAGATAAAAAATCTTGAGATTGGGCTTAACACTAACCAGAAAAATTATATTTTGCGAGGTAAGTTTGAAGGGAAAAATGTGCAGGTAAACAAAAAGGCGCATAAGGTAATTTTAGTCGCAGCGAATATTCAAAGGCGCGATAATAACCCGTATCATAAATCCAGTATATCAATGGTATTGTGGCAGGAAAAAGAAAACGCCCCAATTTTAATAAAGGTTTTTGCCAGTGGTATTTTAATCAATGCACGGCTAATAGATGCAGAATGATTGAACTAAAAGACACAGGGGAACGAATTCTGACTGAAAAAGAAACACCCCTGATGATTTCTAGGCACTTCAAGGCCTATAAATTTGCAGGGAATTTTGTAAAGGATAAAGAGGTGTTAGATATTGGCTGCGTAGAGGGCTACGGCAGTTTTTATCTTGCGGGTTTAGCCAGAAACGTCTTGGGTATAGATTATAAACCAGAGGTGATTAACTACGCTAGATATAGATATCAAAGAAACAATTTATCTTTTGAAACAATGGATATTAAGGATTTAAGTTTGTTAAGTCGTAAATTTGATATAATTTGCTCTTTTCAGGTTATTGAGCATATCTTTGATGCAGGGTGTTTTTTAAAAAGCGTAACAGATTTATTGCATGATAACGGGGTCTTTATCTGCTCTACACCAAACCGCCTGGATGCATCCCCTCATAGCTATACACCGCTTAATAAGTATCACGTGAAGGAATACCTATACTTAGAATTTATTAGCCTGTTAAACCCTTATTTTAAAAAAGTAGATATGTCTGGCATAAAAAGAGGGGCGAGGCTTAATTTTTATAGAAGGCTTAAAAAAATTGGCATATTTAATTTCCTGCCAGAGAATCTTAATCCTGTTAAAAAATTTTATGCCTCTATAAATAGCGATAATTTCGTCATAGCAACAGATAAACTTGATAAGGCATTGGATTTTATAGCGGTTTGTAAAAAATAAATTTTTATTATAGGCAATGATATTATTTTTTTTAATGAATCTTATTGTAGGTGTATCCGCATTCCTTTTGGATTATCGCTTGTTTAAGTTTTCCGGGCTTGTTGATTCCCTGCTTGCTTTTTTTATTCTTTATTTTGCCCAGATTGTAATTTCAGAACTCATCCTGGGGATTTTAGGGCTTCTTTATTTAAATAATGTTTTTCTGGTTAATTTAGCAATTCTGTTAATTATTTATTTAATTACAAAAAATAGCACATCTTCTTTTAACTTAGAAGGGATAAAAGATACAATTTATGGATTGTCGGAGAATAAAATAATTCTTTTGGTTGTTTCGGTTATATTGGGGTTCGCCTTGGTTAAGATAGGCATAAACTTAATTAACCCGCCATTTGGCTGGGATAGCCTGAATTACCACTTTACCTTTGGTGTGGAATGGCTAAAGCATGGTAATTTAGATACGCCAATCACAATTTCAGACGACCCAAGCCCTTCGTATTATCCAATAAACGGAAGCCTCTTTTATCTCTGGTTGATGCTACCGTTGCATAGCGTATTCTTGGCTGATTTAGGTCAGTTGCCATTTTTTATTCTCACCTTCCTTTCTGTATATTCCATTGGTATAAAATTAGGTCTTGGCAGGGAACTGGCGTTTTTATCAGCCTGCCTGTTTAGCATTATCCCAAATTATTTTAAACAACTGCAGATTGCCTATGTGGATGTAATGGTTGCGGGTTTATTTCTTGCAGGGGTAAACTTTTTATTCCTTTTAAATGAGGCATTTACCTTGCGGAATGTTACGATTTATGCCTTGGCTGTTGGGCTATTGATAGGGACAAAGACAGTTGCCCTTGCATATAGCGCGCTATTGTTGCTACCTTTTGTTTATTTTTGCTTTAAGAATATCCGTAAATCCTATCTGTTTGTTTTAGTTGTTTTGATTATTGCTTGTATCGGGGGTTTTAGTTATTTCAGGAATCTTGTAGATACCGGCAATCCCTTTTATCCGCTTGATTTTAAAATCCTTGGTAAGACAATTTTTAAAGGGGTTATGGATATCACTGTTTATCGCGCCCATTTTAAGATAGAGGATTACTCAATAGGGAAATTATTATTCCATGAAGGATTAGGCTTGCAGACATTGTTATTTGTCTTGCCTGCTGTTTTTTTAACTTTGCCTGCGGCAATAATTAAGCGAAAAAAGAACCTTGATTTTTATCAGGCCTATTTTTTGCTTATACCCATTTTTATTTATCTTATTTATAGATACATCATACCCTTAGCAAATACCAGGTATCTGTATCCGCTATTGGGCTTAGGCATTGTTATAGGATTTTACTTATATTACCTGCTAAATGTCCCTCGTCGGGTTATACAAATTTTAGTAATACTTTGCGCAATTTTTTCAATGTGCGAGTTAGCCAAAAGGCAGGAATTAATAGTTTCTACATTATTGGTTTTTTTATTATTTTTAACCTTATTATTTTTTGGTAAAACCATAAAAAGAACCCTGGCAGTTTTATATAAGCCATTACCCATTTTGTTTCTAACGTTTATTTCCTTGACCGCGCTCGTAGCGCTGTATCGCGATTACGAAAAAAATCAATTTTTAAGATATATAAGAATGGTGAAATATTCAGGGTTCTGGCAGGATGCAACAGTAGCCTGGAAGTGGCTTAATGACAACACAGCAGGAAACAATATCGCCTATATTGGCAGGCCTGTGCCGTTTCCCTTATATGGGGCTAATTTTAAAAACAATGTCTATTATGTCTCTGTGAATAAAATAGAGCCTGCGAAATTGCATTATTTTCCTGAAAGCCGTTATCAATGGAGGTATGATTTTTTAACGCTGCATAAAAATTTAGAAATGCCCGGGAATTATCGCGGGGATGCTGATTACGGCATATGGCTTAATAATCTTCTTAAACGCAATACGGATTTTTTATTCATCTATTCACTACATCAGACAAGAGAGGTTGCCTTTCCATTAGAGGATTATTGGGCAAGGTTAAATCCTGATAAATTTATTCAGGTTTTTACAAACCAGACAATCCATATTTATAAAATTGCCAGATGAAATTATCCATAGTTATTCCTGTCCATAACGAAGAAAATAATATACTCAGTTTAATAGAAAGAATAGAGTCCTCTGTATCTATACCGTATGAATTGGTAGTGGTTAACGACTATTCAACAGATAGGACTCAGGAGGTTTTAGATAAGGCGTCAAGTCTAAACGGCAACATAAGGGTAGTCCAGAATAGACTCGCCCCCGGCTTTGCCAATGCCTTAAAAACAGGATTTGCCTGTATCAGGGGAGATGTGATTGTGCCGATTATGGGAGATTCCTGTGATGATTTAAATACCATAGACGAGATGTTTTCTAAGATACTGCAGGGCTATGATATTGTTTGCGGTTGCCGATACACAAAAGGAGGAGGCAGGTTTGGAGGTTCAAAAATAAAGGGTTTTTTATCATATTTCGCAGGCAAATCCCTTTATTATTTATTGGGCATACCAACGCAGGATATCGCAAATGCCTACAAGATGTATAGAAAAAAAGTTTTAGACGCGATAGATATAAAATCATCTGCATTTGAAATATCTATGGAGATTCCCTTGAAGGCGTATTATATGGGTTTTAAAATAACAGATGTCCCAACTGTGTGGAATGAAAGGTCAAAGGGAAGGTCAAATTTTAAGATACTAAAATTATTGCCGAATTATCTTAGACTTTATGTCTGGGCTATAATTAAAAAAATTACAGGATAAGTCGATATGCCACTTTTATCAGTTATAATCCCTGTCTATAACGAGGAAAAAACCATAAGGGAAATTTTACAGAAGATAGACGCAGTGCCTATTGACAAGGAGATGATTGTTGTGGATGATGGCTCATCCGATGAGACAGGCAGGATATTAAGGGATATAAGAATAGACGGACTTAAGGTCATCCATCATGCCACAAACAGGGGAAAGGGCGCTGCTGTTTTAACAGGGGTATCCCATGCTATTGGTGATTTTGTGATTATCCAGGATGCTGATTTGGAATACGACCCAAATGATTATTTTAAGTTATTTGAGTCTCTTAAAAAAAATAATGCGGATATCGTCTTAGGGGCGAGGTTTATTAAGGGTTACAAGGGTTTGTTTATACATAAGTTGGGAAACAGGCTTTTAACTAACCTCCTTAATCTTTTATTCAATACCAGGCTTAATGACTGCTTCACATGTTATAAATTATTAAGGCGCCAGACTATTAATGACTTAGATTTAAGCGCCAGTGGTTTTGATATAGAAATAGAGATAATCGCAAAGGCGTTAAATAAAAAATTACGTATAGCCGAGCAATTCATATCCTATCGCCCACGTAGTTACAGCGAAGGAAAGAAGATAAGGTGTAAAGACGGGTTACGAGCAGTGATGAGCATCTTTAAATACAGGTTGGCTAAATAAATGGACAATATTTTAAATGTCTTAGATAAAGTAATTTATTGGACTATTATTTTGATTCCATTTTCTATTTCTATTGCCCCTGCCCCAGCAAATATCCTGGCAGGCATATTGATAGTTGCTTTTTTGATAAAGAAACTCTTAAAAAAAGAATATTTTTTTGTTAAAACGCCTGTTAACATCCCATTATTTTTCTTTTTCCTTATAAGTTGTGTTTCAGTTATTCATTCAATAGACTACAGGGATAGCCTTAAGGGCGGGGTATTGAGACTTTTGTGGTATATCCTTGTTTTCTTTTGCATTGCAGAAGAATTAAAAGACAGACACCATATAAACAGGATAATATTTTTTATCGGCTTAGGCGTAGTTTTATCAACTATTGACGGGATATGGCAGATAACTACAGGCAGGGATTTTATCAGGGGGTATTTTCCAGTAGTTAATATTGGATTGGTGCGGGCTACAGCGTCTTTTAAGGACCCAAATGTTTTGGGCATTTATTTAAGCGCATTTGCGCCTGTTTTGTTTGGCTTGACACTTTATTATCTTAAGAATAAGAAGCCCTGGCTTATCCCTGTAAGCGTCCTTGCCTTAACTGGTATAGTTCTGACGTATTCCAGGCCGACATTGCTGGCTATCTATGTATCTTTGTTTTTCTTGGGTATTGCGATGAAAAATAAATCAGTTGTGATTACCCTGGCTATCCTTTTATTGATATCCCCTTTTATTCTGCCAAAGAGCGTTAAGGATTGGGCGAAAGAAGTAGGTTATAACCCTTTAAGATTTATGTGCAATGATGATAGATTAGCGGTGTATCGCAATACCCTGAATATGATTAAGGACCATCCCTTTATCGGGGTAGGCGCAAATACATATATGAAGAATTACAAAAAATACAAGGAACCTCGCGAATACTGCGATGTAGTTACCTTGGATTATATGTATGCGCATAATATATACCTGCATATGGCAGGGGAAATCGGATTAATAGGATTAGGGATATTCCTATGGCTGGTCTATAAATTGTTTCATCACGCAGGAAGTATTTACAGTTTTATGAAAGACCCCTATTTAAAAACGCTTGCGCTTTTGTTTATGGCCTCTTTGATGGCATTTTTAGTAAACGGCTTAACAGAAAGCAGCCTATATTATTCGCGGGTGGGATTAATCTTCTGGTATATAAGCGCCTTATTGATGTCTCTTGAAAATTTTATCCATACGCCCATTTCGCATAAGGAAATACAAGCGGCATAGATACGTTTAATTAAATGGAAGCAAAGAATATCTTAGCAGTGAGAAACGATAGGTTTGGTGAATTTCTGCTTAATATACCGGCATTTACTGCCTTAAGGCAATCCTTTCCACAAGCGAAATTAACTGTTGTTGTTGACCCTTACGTGGAGGAATTGGCGCATTGCATTGAATCCATTGACGCTGTGATGCCATTTAGCAACAAAAAACACAGTTTCTCTGAGGTATTAAGA
>Ga0272448_1001021_pt1 | contig 39523 bp, 32 predicted proteins | sample YNPCB0191_FD_202220 | JGI IMG/M metagenome (GOLD analysis project Ga0272448, IMG submission 202220) | Hot spring sediment microbial communities from Yellowstone National Park, WY, United States - YNP-CB-019-1 | ecosystem: Environmental > Aquatic > Thermal springs > Hot (42-90C) > Sediment...
CTTCATTTTTATTAGGGTGTACCAATGTATATGTTTTGGCTGTGCCAGCCAAAAGGCTAACATGAATAAGGTCAACCTTAAGTTCTACTATCTCTTTTGCTCTCTCTTTATCAATCAAAGTAAAATTGGTATTAATAAAAATTTTCATGTTACATTCTTTAGCATATCTTAAAATTTCCATAATTTGTGGGTGTATAAAAGGCTCTCCTCCACCAGCAAAGAATAAAATCTTAGTGCCCATCTCCCTTAACTCATTTATTGTATGTTTAACTATATCAAAAGGTAACTCGTATTCTTTCTCTATTTTTTTTTCGGGACTTGGTTCTCCTAAAAGAGGAGAATTATTCCAACAACACAAGCAGTTATTATTGCACTTATTTGTAATATCAAATTGCACAATCTCTGGCCCTATAAACGCCTTTGAACCATCTAAAATTCCTTTTAAAATAAGATCATCTATATGTACATTAGACATACCACTCATCATTTTAAATTGTTATAGTTTCATATGATAAGCGTAGTTGGTTTATTAAATCAAGTGTCGTCTCTGCTCTTTTTCTTCTTATGTTATAAGTATTCCTACCATCTGCGCTGTACCACTCTTTTGCTCTCGTATACGCGTCAGAAGATAAAATTATACCGTAATCTTTAGAATGAATTTCTAAATCAGAATCACCGTTTACTAAACATACACTAATGGCGCCTATGTGGCCTATATACTTGTAATTTCTTTTTATAGCATCAATAGTCTCTTGAAAATCTTGTTCTGTCTCTCCTGGAAAACCAACTATAATGTTAATAAACGTCTTAATCCCAGCCCGATAAGTATCCACAATAACTCTTTCTGCAATTTCCTTAGTAAATAATTTCCTCATTTTTTTTAAGACGTTATTAGAAAAACTTTCTACGCCGTATATTAAAGTATCGCAACCAGCCTTTTTTAATTTACACAGCAGTTTGTAAGTCATCTCCTTGCGTGGAATGGCTTGAGAATCCCATTTAACTTTTATTCCTGAATTAATTATTAAATCGCTCAATTGATTGAGTCTTTCTATATTGCCATTGCATAATAAATCCTTAAAACTAAATGTTGTTATGCGATTATATTGTGTATGATATTTAATTTCTTCAAAAACATTATTTGCACTACGAAAACGGTATGGCTTAGAAAAACACCAATCATTGCAAAAACTACAACTACCAATACATCCCCTGCTAGTAAATAAAGGCAATACTTCTGAATACTGGTCTAATCGAAACTCATTAAATGTGGGCCAAGGAATAGTATCTAAATTCATTATAGGTTGTCTCGGTTTATACGTAGCTTCGGGGTCTTTAATAAAAATAGATCCTGGGATTTCGTGTGAATTTTTATGCATCTTCAGCGCCTCTATTATCTCTCTCAATGTTTCTTCGCCTTCTCCTACAACAAAAGCCTCTACTAATTCTTTAGGAAACATACTGCGCATTTGCGCATTAATACAACCCCACCCACCCAGGATAATCTTAATATCCATTTTTATATACTTTATTATCTTAATCAACTCTACTGCAAATTTTATGCTTGCAAAATTAACAGACAAACCGATATAATCAGTACTTACTTTTTTTAGGGTTTCACATACACAAACAGTAGTAAAATCTTTTAGTTGAAACCAGGTGTTTTTAAATAAATGATTATTAACCCATCTATCGTAGTTTTTTTGCTCCCATAAAGATTTTGTATCGTTTTTAACTAAATTATATAGCATTACATTTAAGTCAAAAACATAAGTTTTATATTCATACTTTCTTAGATAACTTGATAAATAGGCTATTCCCAACGGGGGCATTTTTATATCCCATGGTGGACATTGAATAAGCAATATATCAAATGATTCTCCTGGAGTTTCTAATAAATTTTTATATTCTGTCATTTAGGTTGCGCTCTTATATTAAATTGAGCAATTCAAATATTTTTTCCTATTAAAAATAATGTATTTCAAATAACTTTTAGTTTTATTCAAAGCGAAATATAAACCTTTTCCTTGTGTATAAGCATAAAATCTCTTCACATCCCCCCAAAACCCCCTTTTCTTTCTTAAGTGATCTGCCCAAATTCTATAAGCCCTTTGTTTACTTATCTCTAAATCTTGGCTACTTAAATTTTCCAATCTAATTACACTCTGATAATGGCCGTCATAAGAGGAGAGATCTTTTGAAACAATAAGGCCTTTTTTTTCTAAATTCTCATAATATTCTGTACCAGGGAAGGGGGTTGTAATAGAAAATTGTACTGAAAAAGGATTAAGATTAATAGCATATCTAATTGTTTTTTCAATTGTTTGTTTTGTTTCTCCTGGAAGCCCGAAGGTAAACGTAAGATGTACTTTTATCCCTAAATCCTGGGTAATCTTGATTATCCTTTCTGCCTTTACTAAGTCCATATTTTTCCCTATGTTGTCAATTAAACTTTGCGTCGCTGACTCAACTCCATATTTTATTGCCCATACCCCAGCCTTTTTCATATTTTTTAATATCTCTTCATCCATTAAATCTGGCCTTGCCATTATAGCCCACTGAATTCCATCCAGACCTCTTTTTCTAATCTCTTCGCAGATATTCAACATTCTATTTTTACCAATGTTAAAGGTATCATCGTCAAAATAAACTGATTTAAATCCTTTTCTCTTAACAAGGTATTCCATTTCATCAATTACATCTTTAACATTTCTGAATCTATAATGGTGCCCTTGGTAAATAACTTGAGGCCAAAGGCAAAACTGGCATTTAAAAGGACAACCCCGCGATGCCACCATTTGAACACTTGGCGTTAACATTTCTCCTGGTGCATCTAAGTATTTATACATAGGTAAACTGTCTCTATAAGGCCATGGGAGTAAATCTATATTAAACGGACTCCTTGGAGGGTTCTTTTTAATTATCCCTTTGTCTTTATAGATAAGGCCGTTAACTTTAGATAGGTCTTTATTATTTTGTAAAAAATCAACCAATTCTAGTAATGTAAATTCATATTCTCCATATAAAACAAAGGTAATAAATTCGTTTTCTTTTAAAAAGTGCGTTTGATAAATTTCTGAATTTGGCCCACAGAGAATTATCGGTATACCAGCGGTGGATATTTTCTTTAAAATATACAAATCATAATAAAATGAAGGTATAGATGTTTCAGCAACTAAATAATCAAAATCCATTCCTAAAATCTTTTCTAAAAATTTATCTTCTGGAATTTGTTCTGCAATAGCATCAATTAAAGTAGCGTCAATCCCATGTTTTTGTAATAAAGAAGTCGCGTAAGCAAGAAAGAATGGAAAAGGCAAATAGTCGCCTTCGCTATCATCTTTTATATGTGGCCAACGAGAACCCGCCCTAACCCCCCACTTGCCATTTTTTTGCCACGGAAGATTTACTAATAGAATTTTTAACTTTTGTTTTATTTTTTTTCTTTCTTTTTCATCATTTATCCTTTTAAATTTTTCTAAGGAATATTTACGTATATTCTCGCTCTTAGAATCTAATAAACCATCGTCTTCAAATAAATTGATTTTCCCGGAAAAATGGTAGTAATAACCTGGTAGATAATCGCTATGTTCTTTAGAATCTATATGTCTAAATCCAATAATATGGGCCTGCTGTTCTATAGGTGGATTTTGGATAAAAGAGCGCAAATCCTTACCTTGATTCTCCAAAATAAAAGATGGCAAAAATATATCGCCTATAGGAAATCTAACTCCAACTAACGAAATTGGTTGGTGGCTAAAATATAAATCATGCCAATTACTATCTAGACGAGGAAAATCCTCTTGTTGATAGTTATTAATCCATGTCTTATAATTAGAATTAACGATGCATACTATACGAATTTCATCAATATGCAACCATTCCTCTACTTTTGTGTTTATTTGCCACTCTATCTCTCTTTCATTCTCTATTTTTATATTCCAAACTTGGCTTAAAGGAATATCCTGAAAAACTATATTAATCTTAAAATGATCTTTATTGTCTTCTAATATGCCCCAATCTGCTTTTGCAGAATGCGTCCATAATCCCAAGGTATTGATGGCTGTGCTCAAGCCTACGCCCTGGGTAACTTCTATATTATTCCAAAATATCTTTATCGCCTTATCTAAATAAACTATAGTTAATTTACCCTTGGTAATTCTAGGGTTATGCCTGTATAACTGCTTAATGTTATATTCTTGTTTCTTCATTAGAAAAATAAAATATTTTATACTACTCCAAAAAAGATATAATAACCAACTATCTCCCCTTAATTTTGTAATAACTAATCTTAATGCCCAATTTTTATAACTCCTGAAAAATAAGTATATTTTTTCTGTAATAATTTAACCGTATTGCATTTTTGATATTGTAATAATCTCGCTTTATAAAGATAATCTGTATTACCTACTACTGCCCTTAAAAATTCATCTTTTAAATTACATATAAATGATATCGGAGGCAAACCATTATTAATAGCAATTATCTCTTGCTTCGTGGGTTTACCATACCAGAATCTAAATGGAATTATATCGTAATCCTGAGTGTATTCATCAAGAAAATTACCTTCATTTACACCGGGGATTATCCAGGTTTTGTATTCTGAATTAAACATAAGGCTTGTTTGCTCTATCTCTAAGTTAACCTCTTCATAAATTTCCATATCTACGCTAAAAAGGATTACATTTTTGTCACTTAATTCAATTTGCCATATCTGTGAAATAGGAAGATAAGGCCAATCACCCCAAGCAATAATTTTATTTTGCTCCTTTTGATTTATTTGCCAAACTGCTTGATGAGAATCATACCAAATTCCAGAAGAACGCACTGAAGTATATAAACCTAAACCAACGGTTAATTCTTTTTGTTCTAAGAATATTCTACCCTTACCTTCTTCAAAAATAAATTTCAAAGCGTCTTTTTTCAAATCTGCACAGTTTGCCAAAACAGATTCTTCCCCTAATTTAATATCTTTATCTAAAATAATCTTACCTTCGAAGTAAATATCTCTATCAAGGCTAATCAATTCTTCTTTTTTAGGAATAACTAAAGAAAAATTAAGATATACTGATTCCATAATTTTTTCTTTACATTTATAAATACTTAAAACCAATCCATTGCTTGTAGATACAGCCTCAAAGTACAATTGTGAGTGATAACTGTCTGTATCCGATTCCAAAAGTACTTTGGATACCTTGCTATCTTTTAATCTTATCGGCCCAAGATTATTAATATATTGATTAACTAAAAAATTTCCACATTCATAAGCAGTCAACCATCTTTTATAATTATCCTGTAGTTCTATTATTACACTTTGAGTAGTTAAAAATATTTGTTTATTACAATGTGTTTTTATTTTAATTTCTAATGTATTATCTTCTTTACATGATAAATGCCAAATTTGTAACAGCAATAAAGACTCATAAGTTAAAGTCAAAGTTAATTCTGTTTCTGAAGTCTTATGTATATCCCATTTGGCATTATATAAGTTAAACCATTGCTGAGAGGCATAAAATGACGTATGTAAGCCGCTGCCTTTTGTTATTTCATTGTCCTTGTAATAGAGCCTTATTGCTTTATGCTCTTTATCAACAAATAGACGCAGGTCGCCACAGGAGATAGTGCGCTGAAGGAGGCGCTGTTGTTCTTCTGCCTTTTGTTTTAAGAGTAACTTTTCCTTTTCTTCTTTTATATAGTCATCAATACTTGTATCGTCTTCTAGGATACTGACTTCGGTAGTGATTGAATAACTGTTATTTTTAATAGTCTCTTTATTTAAGCCTAATTGCAGGCTACGACAGGAGGCATTTAAATCGCTATTCTGTATAATAGAGGTAAGGTTATTATTGTTTTTTAATGTAATTGCCGGAAGGTCATCGTGTTTCCTTAGGCCAAAGAGTCCAGATTGAGGGTCATTTAAGGGCATATCTTCCCAAAAACTAAATCCATCTGGAAAATCCTGTTGTTGCATCCCGCAGAAGAATGTTTTGTAATCGGGTGTTAAAAATAAGCCAAATTTCATAAGATCTATATTAAGTGGCTCATTAACAAAGATGTCTACTTCCCAGAGTAATCTATTGCCGTCAAAGTGGACTTTCCATGTCTGTGTAAGGTCAAAACTACTCCATTTAAAACTAAGCAAGAGCAAATCTTGTTGTTTGGTTATCTGCCAATCAGCAAAAGTAAGGTCATACCAACTCTTATTGATTAAAAATGACGTATGTAAGCCGCTGCCTTTTGTTATTTCATTGTCCTTGTAATAGAGCCTTATTGCTTTATGCTCTTTATCAACAAATAGACGCAGGTCGCCACAGGAGATAGTGCGCTGAAGGAGGCGCTGTTGTTCTTCTGCCTTTTGTTTTAAGAGTAACTTTTCCTTTTCTTCTTTTATATAGTCATCAATACTTGTATCGTCTTCTAGGATACTGACTTCGGTAGTGATTGAATAACTGTTATTTTTAATAGTCTCTTTATTTAAGCCTAATTGCAGGCTACGACAGGAGGCATTTAAATCGCTATTCTGTATAATAGAGGTAAGGTTATTATTGTTTTTTAATGTAATTGCCGGAAGGTCATCGTGTTTCCTTAGGCCAAAGAGTCCAGATTGAGGGTCATTTAAGGGCATATCTTCCCAAAAACTAAATCCATCTGGAAAATCCTGTTGTTGCATCCCGCAGAAGAATGTTTTGTAATCGGGTGTTAAAAATAAGCCAAATTTCATAAGATCTATATTAAGTGGCTCATTAACAAAGATGTCTACTTCCCAGAGTAATCTATTGCCGTCAAAGTGGACTTTCCATGTCTGTGTAAGGTCAAAACTACTCCATTTAAAACTAAGCAAGAGCAAATCTTGTTGTTTGGTTATCTGCCAATCAGCAAAAGTAAGGTCATACCAACTCTTATTGATTAAAAATGACGTATGTAAGCCGCTGCCTTTTGTTATTTCATTGTCCTTGTAATAGAGCCTTATTGCTTTATGCTCTTTATCAACAAATAGACGCAGGTCGCCACAGGAGATAGTGCGCGATTCGCGTATATTAATCAAAACCTCTTTTTGTTTGGCAAGAAGATTATTTTTGATATTTTCAAGATAATCTTCAATTTTATTATTCTCAGGGAATATTTTAATGTCTATAGAAATAAATTTTTTATTATTATAATATATTTGAATAATGCGTGTTTCCTGACCATCACCTGTATTAAAAAGTTTTATTCTAACATCTTTATCTTCTGTCTCTATGATAAAAGATGGAAGATTTTTTATCTCAGGTGTCTGATCTGGCATAAGACCCAATATACCTTCTATGGCATCAATTAAATCTAATTCCTGTAAATTAAATTTATTAATGAAAGATGGAAAAGTGCCATTTGTATTTAAGGTTAACCACTTTTTATATTGTGGAATCAGTAATAAATCTATGCGCGCTTCTTCAGTAATATCTTCTTTTATCTCAATCTGTAATTTCAAATTGTTATCTTCTATTTGAAGATTCCAGACCTGTGCGACGGATCCATTACTAGTTATACCTTCAGCAATTATCGTATTGTAGGATAAATTTTTTATATGCCAAGATAAATTTAGGGAAGAAAACCAGGTATTAGTGGAAGGAATGAGGTAAGATACATATCCTCCAACACCTTTTGTAAGAATGTTATCATCATAAGTAATATTTATTCTGCCGTTATTAAATACAGTTCTTAATTTAGACTTTGTCAAAACAGCAATGCCTTTTTTATCTCCTATAGATTCTAAATAACATTGAACAATACTCTCTGGTAAACCTACCTTAACAATCTTACCTCTTTCTAATATAATTACTCGATTACATAACCTGCTTACCATATTCATATCATGACTAACCAAAATAATAGTCTTACCTTTATCTTTTAATTCCAAAATCTTCTTAATACATTTTTGTTGCGCCTCCTCATCTCCTACTGCTAAAATATCATCAATTAAAAGTATATCTGGCTCAACATAAATAGCTAAAGCAAATGCTAATCTCATGTACATGCCTTGAGAATAATACTTTATGGGGGCATCAATAAATTTATCTAAACCTGCAAATTCTATAATGTCAGTTATCTTCTCTTGTAATCTTTCTTCATCTACCCCATATATTCTCGCATTTACAAATATGTTTTCTCTCCCAGTAAACTCAGGATTAAATCCAGCCCCTAATTCCATTAAAGTAGAAACCTTCCCATACACATTAATAGTACCTTTATCAGGCATAAGAATACCTGCGATTAATTTTAATAAAGTAGTTTTACCTGCCCCGTTTTCTCCAATTATACCTAAAACCTCTCCTTTATAAACTTGAAAACTTATATTGTTTAAAGCCCAAATTTCTTCCCAGGAAACTTTACCTTTTTTTATAAATTTAATACGATATTTCTCGCAGACATTATCAAATTCTATAATATTCATATTCTTTTTAACAATAATGATTCTTTTTTAACCAAAATAATATACCCTAAAAGTATAAATATTAATGAAATTAGAAAAACCACCGATAGATTTAACAAAGAAGAAGTCCTCGCACGAAATAAGACATCCTGATATAAAACAATATAATGAGTCATTGGATTAAATAAACAGAGCCACCTGAAAGGAAATGGTATTATATCCAGAGAATAAAATACAGGTGTAATCCAAAACCAGATCATAAACCCAATAGATATAAAGTGAGCGAGATCTCGAAAAAAAACATTAAAACATGAAAATAATATTCCTAGACCAACAAGAAAAATAAAATTAAGTATTATAATTAACAATAGAAATGGAAGAAGCCAAATAACCCTGAGATTGAAAATAATAAATAAAGGTAATAAGAAACCGAGTCCGATTAAAAAATTAAGAAGATTAGCCAAAATAGATGATATAGGAATAAATTCACAAGGAAATGATGCCCTTTGTTTCAATATAGAAGAATTGATAATAAATGAATTTGTGGCTTCTGTCAAAGCATTGGTGAAAAAAAACCAAGGTATAATTCCTGAAAGTATAAAAAGTGTATAGTGTTTAATTTCTATTTTAAAAACCACATTAAAAACAAAATTTATACTTGCTGTTAATATTAAGGGTATGACTACTGCCCACCAAATACCTAGCCTGGAACCGGCATATTTTGTTTTGAGTTGCACCATAGCCATATCCCATAAGGCATAACGATATAGATATATTTTTTTTATTCTTTCCTTAAACATTGTTAAGAATAAAATCGCTATCCCTTTTTCCTGCTATTATTGTGTCTTCCATAGAAAAATAACGCCAAGAGCCGTAACGACCACAAGACAGCATGCCTTTAGAGATAAGATATTCTAATATCTTCTTCCTTGCTTCGTTATAATGGATATCGTATATAGGATAACCGTATTTTATATCATTTATATCTTCAATAATAACCCTATCTCCATAGTCAAGGACACCTATTTTCTTCAAATCATCCATAATAGACTGGACAATCTTATTTTTATCAATTGGCGACCATTTAGAATACGCTACTTCAATATACATAGAACTTTTATCTTTAGGGACAAGTGTAGATGAGAAATTATTAAAAAATCCTAAGCGAAAGAAACTTATATTTTTTTCTGGAAAATATATCCAATGCCTGCCAAGACAATCTTTTTTATCTATACCCAAATTCAAATTAAAAATAGAATTCCATCTTAGTCTTTTAAACAATCTGAGTATCTCCCGAGGCATATCATTTACCATATAAGGAATCTCTGGTAAGGGAATAGTGGAAATCAAAAAATCGTATTTTTCTTTACTCCCTGATGAGATCTTTATTTCTTTTTTGCTAAAATTGATTTCTGTTATTTTACAATTAGTATATATATTTTTAATATCGCTTGCCAAGGCCAAGGGTAATTGATTAATACCTCCTTTTCTGGGATACCAGAAATGTGCATTATATCCTAAGGGTTTCTTATTCTCCTTAAGGGTGCCATCTATTACCTGATTTAAAGAAGGCACAGGGACAAAGCCATCTAACCAATCACAGGTCATTTCTTCTGGAGGGGTAGTCCAAAATTTGCTGTTATAAGGAATCATAAAATATCTTGCTATACCTGTCCCGAATGTCTTATTAATCCAATCTAAAAAATTCCCATTATTCTTAGGATGTCCGTTTTTTAATGCATCAATGTATCCTACAAGACATTCCTTAATAATAGCGGCAGGCAATCCAAAGAGATTAGCCTGAAATGGATAAGGGGTATATCTACCGTGGGAATAAATCCAGGAACTTTTAAGGTGTTCAGTTAAATTAGTTTTTAGTAAACCTTTAACCAGATTAAACGTATAATGGTGCTTAAAATGCAAGGTGTGCCCGTCGCAATCAAAGGTAAATCCGCCAATATTTTTTGAACGGCATAAACCCCCGACTTCGGATTCTTTTTCAAAGATTAGGCACTCTATGCCTTTCTTTTGTAAATGCCAGGCAGCGCTTAATCCAGCCAGACCAGCGCCTAAAATTATAATCCTCTTCTTAGGCATCAACTGCTACCTTGCTTATTCTAAGACCTAATATAAGACTCGTTATAACAACTAATATGATAATGAATAAACCCTCTAGGGTGGATGCCTGGTTTAAATATATGCCTGAAACAGCAAAAAATAAACCCAAACCAAGCATAAATAGAAGTGCGTATTCCTTAGAATGACCCTTTCTTATTAATCTCAAGGCGAAATGGTCATTGCTTTTTTTAAATATAGACCGCCTATTAAATATGCGCATCATAATAAGGAAGGCGGTATCAAATATAGGGAGTCCTAAAATTAATAACGGGGTAATAAGGGCAATTTTTCTTTCCAAAGGGGCGTAACTTATAACCACCGCAATTGCTGCCAGGACAAATCCTAAGAAATGGCTTCCAGAATTACCCATATAGATTCTTGCAGGAGGGAGATTATAGATTATAAAACCAGAGGTCGCCCCGGCTAAGGATAACGCCAAAACAGATGTCCGTATATCTCCTCCAATAACTGATATTACAAAAAAAGCCAAACTTGCGATTATTGCCTCACTGCCTGCCAGGCCGTCTATTATGTCCAAGTGATTGAATGCGTTTGTTATGCCTATAACCCAAATTAAGGTTATTATTATATTGGGTAAATTGCCAATATAAATAATCTGTGTTCTTATGCCAAATAAAATAAGCAGGCAAGATGTAAAAATTTGAATTAAGGTTTTAGCCAAAATAGACAATTCCAGCCAATCATCAATCACTCCGAATATTAACATAAGAATTGAAATGGTAATGATACCTATTGTCTCTTGCGATAAACCAAGATAAAGAAAGGCGAAAAAAATAGATGATAAGACAAAGGATAATCCGATGCCAATCCCCCCTGTTGATGATATGCCTGAGACGGCTGCTTTCCTTTTGGGGATGAGCCTTTTCAATAATAATACAAAAATCACACATGATAAAAAACTACAGAAGAATATCAGAAAATATTTGGCAAGCATATGCTAGATTTATTTTACCCTGTAGGCTAATCTATTTTTTAAATAAATTAGCATTATTATAACATCTTACTGTTTGTTTGACAAGATGCCGCATCGTCTTGATTAACTGTAATATATAATCTCAAAGGGATGCGGTGTATTAACGTAAGGCAATATTTATATAATAAGTGTAATTTATTATAACGGCTAAACAGTGTTTGCAAAAACTCATTATAGGTATCTAAGGCAACAAGGGCATCAGTGCCTTGAAGAATATGGTGGCTGTATTTGGCCTCTTCAAATTTGACTGTAAGTCTTAATAAACAATTATCTTCTATGGATTTTATATTTTCTACCATCCTGGCATATGAAAGAGGCGGCAGGCGTTCTTTATTGCCTAAACCAAAAACAACAAGAATTATTTTTAGATTATCGTATAAATTCACTATGAACCACCGCGGGTCTTTATGGAAATAAGCCAATAATTTATTCCTTGCGCTTATAGTTAACAGGTAAAAGGTCATAAATATTACAATTATGCCTAAAAACATAAATAAAATAATCTTTAAAAGCACCCCCATTAACCACTCAAAAGTAAGGATTACTTTAATATTAACCGGGAGGCTCTTTATCCCTTCATACTCAGCGCGCACCTTTGTAAGGCCAAACCATAGCGGTTTAACCATGCCTTTTTCTATCTTGATAAGGCCTGATGGGGTAATTTCCCAATTCACTAGATGTGTAATTTCTTTAAGCGAAGAGTCTGTATAATACCCTTCAGCCTTAAGGGTTAAATTATCCTTTATGGAGATTTTAGAGTGATGGGGGTTAAGGATTATAGAGACCAATTTTGCCGGTTCAACTACTACAGTTGCCTGGGGGCTGGTTACCCCATGGAAACTCAAATTTGCGTTAATTTGTCCAGTAGAAAAGGTAGAAACCTTACCCCCTGAAACAGTAGCGATTCTTATATCCGAACTATGCCATTCCCCAAGGAGGGTAAGGTCCTCTTGGGAGTTATCGCTGTATATGCCTAATGCGGAAATTTTACCCTCCATCCCTAAATTTACCTTTAGATAATCGGGTATTATCTTTATTATACTTAGCGTTCTATCTTTTTTTAAAAAAACATCGCTTAGTCTGTATGCGTCATTTCTCATCTGCCTGATTACATCTTTACGTTTAATCTCTTCTATTTTATTTTTGTAAAAATCTGGCGGCATAATAGCCACATCCCTTTGCTTCTCATCACTAATGGAAATAACTATTTTTACAGGTAAACTCTTCACCTCGCCAAGCCTGGCAATCACAGAGACAATCCCTTTGGACCTTGTTAAAAATACGCCCCCGCCTAACCCCTGAAGCAGTTCTTTTTTGTTTATATCCCATAATACCTTGTCTGTAATATCCTCTACTTTATTATTGTAATACGTACCGTAAGCCTTAAGTGTTATATTTTCTCCGGAGTAAACAGACATAAATTCAGGCAATAAGGTTATATGTTTTATACCCTGCTTAAAAGAAATAGATGCGTCTTTGACTTCGCATTCTTGATGGTAACTTTCTAAATTGTTATATTTACAAAATACGTTAAATTTACCTACTTGATGAAAATTTATTAATCTGCCTTCTGCCCTGATGAAATTTTCATCTTTTCCAAAGAACCAGTGCGCCCCATAACTAATCTCCCTTACTGAATATTTATTTTTTTCTTGGTTTAAAAATGTCCCTAAGGCTACAAACTCAAGTGTATCTGTCCTGGCTATCTCTGGTTTATATGGCAGGACATCTATGGCTAATAATCTTTCCTCTTCTTTAACTTTAGTAATTTTGCCTTCTTTAACTGTGAGATAACAAGGGTTACTAAAGATACCTTTATATTTTGCCAAGATGACATAATCCCCGGGTTTTTTTGTGATTATCGCCCCTTCTTTGTCCGTAATGAATCCACTATAGTCGCTGAAAAGGAATTCGGATTCAGATGTAACATCTTTTATTTCAAGATTAGGAAAACTCGCAAATACCCTGAACTCCAAAGGAACAAACATAGGCAACTCACATAAAACAGGATAAATATGGAGGGATAATGGCGAGGCAAAATACACAAAGAATTCTTCTTCAGCAGAATAATGCCATATATCCTCATAGGCGGCTATTGGGACGCCAAACTTTTCTAATGCCTCCTCTTGGTCTATATCTACTATGACCTTGCCTATAGAGGAATTTAGCGTTTGATAACCATAACTTATGGGGCTACAGAAAAGACTAAGGATTAATAAGAAAACAAAGTTAAAAATCTTGCTTTTCATCTATCCCAAAATTATTTTATTACTTCATTTCTGATGATGCTGTTTATCTTACTATCCATTCTATCTGTAACTATAATTTCTGCCTTTGCGCTCTGTATGCCTTTATATCTGGCGATTATCTCTACGTTGCCTCTGGATAGGGTAGTAATCATCCCCATTTCATCTATTTGCGCAACTTTCGGGTCAGAAGACAACCATTCCAATTCAGAATCGATATCTTTAATATATGTATTATTATAAACAGCGGTGGCCTTTAAATAAAACGATGTGCCTAATGGAATAACAAGGCGGGAAGGATACAGATATATCTGCCAAGCCGCCTTCGCTGTAAGGTTCTCAGAACCTTCTTTTGGATTTTTTTCTATATCTTGTTGCGTTTGGCTAAAACTACTCTGTGAGATAGCCTCATCCGGCTTAAACTCTAAGGCTTGGGTTTTTAAATCTAAGTGCTCCTTTAAAGATTCAAGTTGGCGTTTGAGTTCTTCGTGGTTAATATAGTCTTTAATTCTCTCAATGTATTCTTGTATCCTTTTAGTCTCTTTAGGATCCTCAGGTTGTAATTTATTCATATCTTTTCTTAAATCCAAAAATGCCTTTTCCATAACGAACTCTTTTTTTATCTCGGCTACGGTATCAAATCCGTATTTAAGGGCATCTATTTCCTTGTCTTTAATGCCTTCCTTACACAGTGATTCTATTAAATTATGCGCCCTTTCTTTAATATTCTCTAACTGCGAAATGGTCTGGGCTTTGTAGAGTTCTCGCGTAAGGTCCTTAAGCATCTCTTTTGCAATTTTTTCTAATGAAGACTTATCAATTAATTCCTGCCATCTCCTTTGATATTCTGCAAGGCGCTCCTCCTCAATCATCGCATCTTTTTTCTCTTCCCTGATATTATTTTGAATCTTAAAGACCATAAGAACCCTGATTTCTTCTATCGCATTTATAAGTTCATCTTGGGTATCTTTACTGATAAATCCCTGCGCCTGAAACTCCCTAATCTGCTGTTTTATTCTGTCCACTTTAGAATCAATATCCTCTGTTGATTGGCTGTATTCCACTTTTGCGATTTCCTTTAAGAAGGTTTTACCTGAATCTAAAAATGTCCCTTCTTTTAGCATCTCCTCAATCTTAAACATCTTCTCCCTGACAAAGATATGTATTTTTGTTTCCAACACTTCCTTTAACTCATCATGAACATCCACTTCTTTTTTCTTAAGTTCTTCTTTAAAACTTTCTGCGTTTTTAACAAACTCTTGAATAACCTGCGTATCCTTTAAGGTTTCTATCTGCTCTTTAAATTCCTGTAGTTTATATTCGCTTAATTCAAGACCCTCTAATTTTTCCTTTAGCGCCCTGCCTTTTAAGGAAAGAAACATCTCAAGTTTTAATCCAAGTAGTTCTTGCAGTTTATCTATTATATCCCTGGACTGATTTATAACTGTGTCTTTGCTCATTTTTATATTCTCTTCTATTTCCCTGGACTCAGCCAGATTCCGCATCCGTTCTAATTCCTTAAATAAATTAGCAACTGTCTTCTGCGATTGCGTATCCAGGGTATTTATTTTCGTCTTTAAAAAACTAAATTTGCGCCGATATATATCAAGATTTTTCCATTCCCTGAATCTCCTAAATAGGTCTTTGAGTTCTCTCTTTACATCTTTATTAACTGAGGAATCATCAATCATCTTCAGGGCGTCTTTTAAAAAACTTAAGTTTTGCTGGTATGTCCTGGCATATTGCATCTTATTTACTAATCTTAGACCGTAAATTTTCTCTTTTAAATTAAACGCATTTCTTTTGAATATATCAGAGATATAGTCTTTAATCCTTTTTAAATTAATAAGCACCTTTTTGTCAACATAACTATTAACAAGGGCAATAAATACTTGTACATCTCCTGCATCCAATCCCAACCCAGATTGCTTTATAAAACTGATTAGTCCTTCCTCTGCCTTATCAACCTCCTGGATATCCAGGGATTCCATTATCAACGGATTAAATAACATAACTAATTCTTGCCTTTGCTTTGTAGACTCCATTTGTGGAATTAACCTCTGAATCTGGCGGTTTATCTTATCCTGCAACTCATAATATTCTTTTTCTAGATCCTCCATTATGCCTTCTGTATCTAAACTTTTCTCTGGAAAAAGTCCGCCTTTTCTATGTTTCCCGAGTAGAATATTATAAAAGAGGCTTAAGGAAAGAAAGGCGCTTATTAAAAATAGGGTTATCGCAATAAAAATAGAATAATATCCCTGTCTCTTGTTTGTTTCTTTACTTCCAACAGAGGCATAAAGTTTAATCCTTAATATAACCAGCCAGCAGATAATATACGCTGTTAGTAATGAGATAAAATATATGTTGTATGAATCGGTAAATAATGGCGAACTCATAAACACCGGAATGCTTAAGACCTGAAGATACTCAAGAAATAAAGGCAGGAATGCCCCAAGGCTTAAAATAATCTCTAAAACAATGACGCCTTTAATGGCTATAAGAATGACCTCGCGGTAAAAGAAGGTTGAGCCTAACAAGGAGTATATTATCCAAGTAAAAATTAATAAACCACAAATATTAATAATTATCCCTATAAAGGGAAGGGTTTTGTTTCTGGTAAGCCAACTAAAAGAAAAACCAAAAACCAAACCAAATATTAAATACGGCTTAAGTGTAGATATCCCCTGCATTAAAATACAAATGCCAAGAAGACAAAATGTTAAAAAAAACTCAAACACCAGGTATCTATTTCTCATGTTAATACCTAAGAAAACTTTCTTCTAATTTATCTTGGCGTGAAAAAATTATGGGATTAAAATTAAACAGCTGGGATACCTTTTGTCTGACATCAGTGATAACATCTCTCTTTTCTGGCATATAAATGAAGGTTGATGACAAAATAATCAGGGGTATTAAAGAAATATTTCTCTTGCCTAAAGGTAGCATCTCAGGCAGATACTCCCAATCCTTATCCAGCATAATAATGATTAAACTGGAATTATCGGCTATATAACGGGCATGCTCCTGAAAAATTTCACATATGCTAACCCTGCTTTCCGGCTGGGCGAGACTTAGGAATTTAAGTATATCTTCTAAGTGATCCCTGCCTTTATTAAAAGGGATATGCACTATCTCCCCGACATGGGCTATAATCTCAACAGATACATTCAAATCAATCAAATACTTAGCCACAGAGGCGGCTATTTTTATAATATATTCAGCCACAGTTTCTTTGCCTTCGCCAAAATTCTTATCCTTTTCCAGATTAAATATAATTGTAGCCCTGAAATAACTCTGACGCTGAAATTGCTTTACTATCAAACTGTTCTTACGGGCGCTTGAAATCCAATGTATTCTCTTTATCGGGTCGCCCTCCCTATATTCCCTTACCCCAAAAAACTCATCATCATCTCCGCTTGTATGGATGGTATCTATGCCAAACCACGGCATAATCCCTTTTGCCAGGGGCGGGAATTTCTTTATTGGGAATGTCTTGGGATACACATAGAGTTCAGAATACACATCGTAGGTCTTTTTGAAAAAAAATAGGCCGAATGGGTCAAAGAAATAAACTCTAAATGGACCGAGTATGTATCTACCTCTCTTTGGACAAATGGAGTTATATCTTACCCTAACAGCGGACCTTCTTCCTAAATAATCAATTAGGATTAATCGCTGTGTCTCGTTAGGGGCTGCGCAGGTAAGACAATCCTCTAAAACAAAATTAACTGCCGGAACCCAACCATTATTTTTAATATTAACTTCTATATCTACGGTATCGTCTTCTTCTATTTTAGCCACGATATTCCTTTCCAGGTATAACCTCACACCGAGATATTCTAAAGTAACCCAGAAAAAATTTATGGCAAGCGTCGCGGCTAAAAACCAAAAAAATAAATAAAAAATATCTATAGAGGTTCTAACTCCGATAATAAGATTAAATGCCAATATGACAAAAATAAAAATTATTTTCTTAGAGAAAATTTTAAACATCTTAATTCTTTAAGGAATCGGCGTGTTCTTAAGGAGTTCTGAAATTATGGATTCAGGGGTCTTACCTGTGATTAAAACCTTGGGCTCTAAAATTATCCTGTGTTTTAAGACCCAGGGAAGAAGCCTGGCGACATCATCCGGAATAACATAATCCCTTCCTTCAAGCATTGCCCAGGCACAACTTGCCTTCATAAGGGCGATTGACGCCCTTGCAGAGGCGCCCAATTTTATGCCTTCTCTATGGCGCGTAGAGGAAACCAAAGACACTATATACGCCAGGACATCCTGAGTTATCTGGATATTCTTGACTTTCTGCTGTAATTTTAAAACCTCTTCTAAGTCTAAAACGGGCTTAATATCTTCTACAGGATGCCTGATTTTCTGGTCGGAGATAACCTTTATCTCCTCCTCGCTTGATAAATATCCCATATTAATCTTCATCAGGAACCTGTCTATTTGCGCCTCAGGCAATACATATGTACCTTGATATTCTATGGGGTTTTCAGTAGCAATTACCATAAATGGCTGGGGCAGGTTAAAGGTCCTGCCGTCTAACGTAACCTTATATTCCTGCATACACTCCAGAAGCGCGGATTGCGTGCGGGGGGTAGTCCTGTTTATTTCATCTGCTAAAAGGATATTGGTAAATACAGGTCCTTTTTTAAAATCGAATTCGCCTGTCTTTGGGTTATAAACAAATGCCCCTGTAACGTCAGAAGGAAGAAGGTCCGGTGTAAACTGTATCCTTTTAAAATCTGCATTTATGGATTTAGCAAGGGCTAAACTCAACATAGTCTTACCTACGCCCGGAACATCATCAATTAAAATATGGCCATTTGTAAGAAGACCTACGATTAACAACTTCACGGTTTCTGTTTTTCCTATAATGACCTTTTCTACGTTTTCTACTAAAACGCGCAAATTATCATTGCCCATTATTAACTCCTTTCTGTATTAATTCTTCATACAACTGCCTTGTATTATTAATCATATGTTTAATAGAGTAGTCTTCTTTAATATACATTCTTGCATTCTCCCCAATCTCATCCCGCAATGCCTTATTATTTAACAATGTGATGATTCTTTCAGACATAGTATTTATGTCGCGACGCTTAATTAGAAAACCTGTCTTTCCTTCAATAATTATCTCCCTGACGCCACCCGTATCTGTAACCACACTTGGCTTTAAAGAGGCCATTGCCTCAAGAACAGATATTGGCATACCCTCCCATAACGAGGTAAGCACAAATACATCTATAGCAGACAAAATATCTGGGATATCCCTGCGCCAGCCAGTTAAAATGAATACCCCATCTAACTTTAATTTACTGATGAGTTTCTTTAATTGTTTACGCAATACACCGTCTCCGACTAATATGAATTTAGCGCAGGGTAATGCCTTATGTATCAAATATGCCATTTTAACAAAATCCCCTGGGCACTTCTGGGGCTTAAGGCAGGCAATCATACCGATGAGCGCCTCCTGCGGCTGGATACCAAACTCCTCTCTTATACTTCTATTTTCTTTCCCGAAACTATCAAGGTTAATGCCATAACGGATAAGGGAATACTTTTCTTTAGGGGCAATGTTATTTTTAATGCCCTTATATCTATCATACCCTGAAACCACAATCAATCTTTGTGTAACCCTGGTGCAGATGCGCTCTAAAAAGATAAAAAGAGACCTCGCCGGCAGGTTTTGATAATCATTAAAACTCCATCCGTGAACAGTATGAACAATTACCCTTGTCCCTGCGAATCCGGCGGCTAAACGCCCCAGGATTCCAGCCTTGGAACTGTGGGTATGCACAATATGAATATTATTTTTTTTAATAAAAATATAAATCTCAATTAAAGCCAATGCGTCTTTTAGAAAATTGATGGGCCTATTTAGAAATCTTGACATTTTGATTGTCAAAGAATCTATCTCTAAAGCCTCTGGAAGCAATAAGCCATCTTTTGCGGTAAATAAAAATATGTTGAATCTATGTCTATCTAAATTGCGGATTACCTCTAATAACTGCTTCTGCGCCCCGCCTAATTCTAGTTTTGTAATAACATAGAGAATGTTAATCCGTTGCATCTAAGTTATTATAAACCTTTTAATAACAAATTCAATACAGGAATTCAACCTTGCCCCATGCAGCAAGGTTACTGCCAAAGACAATAACTACACCCTGGATTCCCTTTATTGAACTGGCAAAATGCAAGGCCTTCGGAAGGCTTGATTTTGAATTTATTAGATTACCGCAGGCAGTTGCTACTGCATCTGCCAAGAAAACGTTTCTGGATAAGACTACTACGCTATCAGCGCAACCAAAACTTAATGAGTGCCCGATAGTGCCTGAGGAGGTACAAACCCCAATAGGCGTATCTTCTGGTTTGATTTTTAAGGCGAGGCCCTTCCATTTTTTTAACCTCCCCGCATAAATTCTTATTGAGCGGGCCTTTGTAGAAGCCAAAAAGATATCTCCGCCGTTTTCAATAATTATGTCTTTGTATCCCTTTCTTAAAAGGTCCTTGCCAAGCATTTCGGCAATAGCACCTGCAACTGCTGCCATAGGCCCGACATTGGCTTTTTTTGCTGCATATGCCATTTCTTTGACGATAAAAGGCGCATCCTGGGTTACTGCAATGGGTTTAAGGCTGGTTAAAAACCTTTCATCCTTACCAATATACGCCTCTATCTGTCTACGGTAGAGTAATATCCTTTCTCGAATAAATTCTTTATCCAGCCGTTTATCAGTTAATATCTGAAGGTCTGTCTCTTTAACGGCAAGACACTCTACATACAGGTCTTTAGGCCTTACCCATTTTCTATAAAATCTATTCTGATATTTATACGGGGTTAACATATCCTTGGCAGGGGTTCGCTGGTTAACATATCAAGTATGCGCTGGCTACCTAAAACTGTATTAAGCACTACCTGCATCTTGGGCGCTTTTACTACGCTGCCAATTATCCTGGCATACCTGCCAAGGGGGTGTTTCTTTAATAAACCTAAAACCCTGCCTGCGCCTTTCTCCGCTACAACCAATATTGCCTTGCCTTCATTAGCCAAATATAAGGGGTCTATACCCAATAATTCGCTTGCTGCCTTTACCTTAGGGGCAATGGGAATTTGTTCTTCTAAAATACTTATGCCTACACCTGCTGCTATGGCAATCTCATTTAGGGTTGTTGCTACGCCGCCGCGTGTAGGGTCGCGCATAAATTTTATGCAATCCGTTTTCTTTAAGATTGGAATCAGCAAATCATTCAAGGCAGCACAGTCGCTTTTAATATCAAACCCTAAATCCAGCCCTTTTCTTTTGGCTAAAACAGCCAAACCATGCTCTGCAATATTGCCTGTAAGAATAATCTTATCCCCGGGTTTTATATCTTCAACTGATAATCTATTCTTTGAGATAATCCTTCCGATACCAGAGGTGTTTATAAATAGTTTATCGCAAGCCCCTTTTTCTACTACCTTAAAATCTCCTGTAACAACACATACCCCAAAACTTCTGGATGTTTCGGTTATAGAATTGACTATCTTTTCAAGGATATTATATTCAAGGCCTTCTTCAACGATAAACGCGAGGGATAAATATTCTGGCTGGGCGCCTGCTACAGTTAAATCATTGAGTGTGCCGCATACCGCAAGTTTTCCTATATCTGCACCAGGGAAAAATAATGGGCTCACCACAAATGAGTCTGTGCTAAAGGCTATCTTTTCCTTATAATTTATTATGGCGCTGTCTGAGAGCGGACGCAAGATAGGGTTATTCAGTTTCTTAAGGAGCAAGTCTTTAATAAGATTATGGGTGAGTCTACCGCCACTTCCGTGGTCAAGGAGTATTTTATAAGAATTCATCTAAAAAACGCATCCCATATGCTAAAACAACAAACATCCTTTAATTGTTTGTATCTTTACCCTTTTTAAACAAGTCCAGGAATCTGTCTTCATATTCCTTATACACATTCCATTTATCTAGTTCTTCTTTAAGGGTTCCTGCCTTTGAAATATCTTTCTGCGCCTGGATAAAAAGCTTATCTATTTTTTCTTTTATGGAAAGTGGAAGTTTCGTAAGTTGGCTTAAAGACTTTTTTATCCTCTCGATATCCTCTTCGCCAATAGGCCCGGATGTCTGACCAACCTTAAGATAATCCAGCAACTTATTTATCTCTGACTCAAGGGTATGCGCCTGTTCAATAAGCGCCTTGAAATCTATCTGGATGTTTAATATCCCGCATAGGACAGAAAGGACCGCATGCGATGCCTTTGGATTTTCAATCTGGATGGTATAAAGGGGTATCTCGCCTAAAAGGCAAAATGCCGGATAGCCTTCTTTTTTAGCCATACTTAAGAATAAACCATTCATACCGCTAATCTGACCATTGGTTAAATGATTAAGGCTGTATTTCTTTAATTCATTATTAATCCTTTCATCCGTGGCTGTAAACCATACATTAGGCGGTTGGATATGGTCTATGGCAGAAGGCATAGAGGCAAATGTCACAACCATTCTGACATTAAAAATCTTTGCTATATAAGTGATTCTCTGGGAATAGGTTTCTGCCCTGGATAAATCCGGCTGGGCATTGCTTATAAATATAATCAGGTCATTCTTGCCTGTCTTATTTTTATAAAAATAGAATTTATTGTAGGGTAAATCTGGCGCATCCAATACGCCATTCTCTATGACGCAGCCAGTTGGATAAAAGAAATCTTTAGATTCTATTTCGGCAAACTCCTCTGCCTTCAACTGTTCAAGTAAATACTGCCCTGCCTGAAAAGCCACCTCGCCCATCCCTGGCCAGGCGCAAATCAAATAGGGGTTTTTAAGTCTCGGCCTTCTGTAAATTTTTATTCCTTCCATAATTCACTCTCCTTAATTAAGAAATTTTAGGGCCTTCCAAACCCTGTGTTTAGCCTATGATCTAATCAAGGGCGGCATTTCTGTGACGGCCTGGAATAAATTTATAACTCTTAAAAAACTCCTCTAACATAAGAGCACCTTTATAAAGATCATCTACCTTAGCATATTCATTGATAATATGGGCGCAGCCTTCAGCCCCAAAGCCTGTAGCAACCGCTGGTATGTTTTTATTTTGAAAAAATGTTATTGTGGTGGCGCCTTCTGAACCTCGGATATAAGTCTTTATCCCGAGTTTTTGTCCAGCCCTGGTTAAGCAATCCACTAACATATGATGCTTATCAATAGCGTATGGTTGCTGAATGCCTTCAATTTCAATCTTAAACCTGCGAGCGTATTTTCTGATAATGCCCTTTAGGTATTTTAAGATTTCTTCTGCCCGGTTGCCAGGCAAAAAACGAAAATCCAGTTCAAACTCGCACCAATCAGGCACGATATTAACCTTATCACCGCCTTTTATTGTGCCTATATTAACCGTCGGGGGCTTAAGGTATGGATTCTTTATATAATTAAACTTATGCGTCTTTATTTCCTTAAGTATATCCACGGCTATCCCAATGGCATTAACCCCGCGCCAGGGATAAGCGCCATGCGCCCTTTTACCTACAATCTTTACCTTAATGTGTATCAAACCCTTTTGTGCTACTACAATATTGAAGTTCTCGGCATCTAATACTAACGCGGCATTTACCTTCAATATATTCTTATCTAAAAGCGGCAGGAGCCCTAAATGCGAACCTGTTTCTTCATCAGCAGTAGCGGCAAAAACTAAATTATAACCTAACATAACCCCATCTTCCACTATGCTATTTATTGCCTCTAAGGCAACTGCCAAATTACCTTTGCAATCCGTAGCCCCAAGACCAAAAATCCTGCCTTTATAGACCCTGCCTGAAAAAGGCGGAATACCCCAGTTATTTCCAGCAGGGACTGTATCCAGATGCGGGGTTACAAGAAGGGAATGCCTTTTATTTTTACCTTCTAAAACAGCCACTACATTTGAGCGTCTCTTTTTAAACTCATAAATTTTCGCCTTTAAGCCTAATTTTTTAAGATAAGCGCTGATAAATCTGGCTATAAGAAATTCATCCCCTCCTGGATTCTGGGAGTCTATACCTATGAGTTTCTGTGTTAGACTAATTAGACGGCTTCTGTTAATCATATTTTAAATAAGGTTGTGTTTTATAAAATAAATGGCAGTTGTCCCTATTTATTAAAAACTGTAGTTAATGCTAAACGATAAGGCTTCGCTGTCAAATGCCTGTGCCTCAAAATTAATCCATATTTTCTCACTAATGGGTAAATCAAACCCAAGAATAAAACCTATATCTTTTGTTAAATCAGACATACGTCTCTTACGGCTATCTAAATCCCTGTGGATATAATCCAGTCTTGACCATCTTGTCCCCAAATAAGGTGTTATTTTTTTAAAATCAAAAGATGCCAGAAGGGAGGTCTGCCAGTCATCTAAGATAGCGGCGTTTTTATCATCTCCTAAATGAGTGCTTTTAGGATGAACGCTAATATGCTGAAACCCAAAAACCATTTTTACTTTTTGCTCATCAAAAAATTTCAAACGAAAACCATATCCACCTGCAAAATTAGATAAATAATCAACCTCATCCCTTGTTATCGGTCGCTGCTTTATATTGCCTGAGCCGGCCTTTAAATCTATAGAAAGCCAATCAAAAACGCCGTAAGACAAAAGAAAAAAGTGCTGTAAACTCCTTAACTTTCCATAATCATCTTCAAGGTATCTCTTAAAGATTGAGTATGATTGGGCGCCTATAAAAATATGGTTTTTCTTAGGCATCCTTGTCCCGTAACAGGGCGCAGCATAAGAAGAAACCACACAGCAGAATATTAATGTTAAAAATAAACAAGCCTTTTTCATACGCGCTCCTTTCTTATAAATACGACTTTGTTAAGATACTAGACATCTATAAATTATTAGTATTGAGTATTGCATTATTTATGGTATCTGTGTATTATAATCACGGATTTAACGGATTTTTAAACGGATTACCACGGATTGTCTTATCTAAATCCGTTTAATCCGTGTCTTTTAATCCGTGTTAATCCGTGATTAAATCACAGTAATCATTCCTTAGTTTTGCGTTTTGCGTTTTACGTTTTGCGTTATCTATTCTTCAAAGGGCATATTTCGCATTTAGGTTTGTTTTTAAGACAAAATTCCTTGCCTAATCTTACCAAAAGTGCATGGTATTCATTAAACAATACTGAGTCATTTTTTATATTTTTTATAAATAAATCTTGTATTTGGTTGTAGGTTGCATTTTTACTAACCAGTCTATGCCTAAAGAGTATCCTTTTGGTATAGGCATCAATAACAAATACAGGCTTGCCTAATGCATAAAGTAAAATTGAGTCGGCTGTTTCCTGACCAATCCCGTGCACTGACAATAACATCTCGCGCAATTTCATTGTATCATAGGAAGACATCTTTTTTACGCTTGCCTGGAAATTCTTAAAGAAAAAATCCAGGAATGCCATAAGGCGTTTTGCCTTGATGTTGTAATATCCAGCCGGCTTTATTAATGATGCTACCTCTGTATGAGACAATTTATAAATTTTTCCCGGGGATAAAAGTTTTTGTTTTTTAAGGTTGCCTATTGCCTTTTCCACATTAGCCCAACTTGTATTCTGGGTAAGTATTGCACCTAACATAACTTCAAAAGGAGTCTTGGCTGGCCACCAATGCTGCGGGCCAAAATAGGCGTATAATTTATTATATATTGCCTTTAATTTGTTATCCCTCATTTCTTTAATTGCAAAGGATTATAGTTATAATAAGCGAAGATGGCATAACATGTCCCGGCTACCGAGCCTGTAGAACTACCCTTGGGGGTCGTCCAGCCATGGCCTGTATCCACAAAATCTCCCGTTGCATAAGGCAGACAACTCTCCCCTTGGCCTGATGGGGAAGGACTGGATATAACCATCTTGCCCAACTCTAAAAGATATTCTTCTGCCTTAACTTCATAATCCCTTGCCTTTGCAGCCATATCTTTTTTTAAATAATAATCAGACATTATCTTAAAAGCAACTATCATCTGGGCTGTCCACTCAGAGGAAACAACCCCTCCCCTTGGGATATGTCTTTGCGGGGCAAAATCAAAACCCCTGACCTGAATAGTTTGGCCTTCAGGCCTTTTGTATGAAACGCTTACAGCGCAAGACTGCTCTGCAAATTCCATAATCCTGTCTGGGTTCATCCCTAACTCTTCTAATTTCTGCGGGCCTATTGCCGCAATTGACCAGGCATATGTGTCTGTAGCAATAGTGGCATCCCCCTTGCCGCGCTTAATAGGGACATCCTGTTTATCATAAGTATGGGTTAATAGCCAGTTTAGTATTTTATCCCTTGCATCGCTATATTGTTTCTTGCCTGTAACTTCATAGAGCATATTAAAAAATGCGTATGCGTCAAGATTATGTTCAGTAGAATACCAATCTATATCCGGTCCACCGCGCAACCCGCCGTCTGCGTCTTTATTCTGAAGGCTCATTATTGCCCTGGCAATATCCTCTGATAATTTAACGTAACTTAGGTCGTTGGATTTTATTGTGTATTGCATAATCGCTATTCCCAACCATATATTCGGGCCAGAATGAACAATAAACTCTGCGGGGGAGCCATCGTTAACATAATAGGCGTTAAAAAACATATCATTGCTTCTTTTTGCCTTTCTGTCAAAAAAATTCAGGATTTTCTTAACCCGTTCATAATCTGCAAAGATTGTATAAACCTGTATAACTAAAGACTCATCGTATATAAATGCCCAGTCCTTAATATTGGCGTCACCCTCAAAACTCATAACCAGACCAGTGCGCGGATTCTGGTGCACAAGCAACCAATGATACATCTTATCAATATTCGCCTTTTCTAAGGTGGTTTTCTTTTTATCAAGTTGCAAAAGTTCTTCAGTTACGCTGCTTTCTTTGTGCTGCAATTTAATGAGGGTATCCTGCAATAAATTTTTTTCTTCTGTTAGTTTCTCAATCTGGGAACTAAGTTGCGCAATTTTATTCGCCTCTTCCTTTCTCTTTTCCCTTTCTTCATCTAATGCCTTGATGCGCAAATTAAGGGTCTCTATCTTTAACTCTAAATCTGACTTCTCCCTTGTTATATCCTTTATCTTCTGCTGGGCAATAGTTGATTCCTGCAAAATAGCAACCAACTCTTTAACAATCGCCTTATTCCCTTTAATAAGTTCCATATTTAAATAAGTATTAATCACGAACGCTATACTTAAAATAAGTATTGCCGTTAAGACTAAAGGCACAAAAAATTTTTTTACACGGGCATATCGTATGAGCCTATTATTCTCAACTGCGTCAATTGTCTCATAACTTAAACCAATAAAATATTTCTCTGGTATATTAACATCATTTTTAACCCAGGCAACCACTGCCTTGGCATTAACTATATTTGCTAAAGGCATTTCTATATTTAAGGCTAATTTCGTCTTAGGACCCTTCAAAATCTCAGCCAGATTTGGATTTAAGTGATTAACCTCAAGACAAATACCGCCTTTAGAGATGTTGCTGGTAAAGCCCTGAATCCAGTCAGATAAAAAACCTTGCCCGTCCGACTTAAGGATGCGAAACATAACAGGAAATACAGAATCCAATCTGACATATTGACGCCTCTGGGCTGTAGCATAATTTTTTTGAAAACGCATATTTATCGCACCTTCTCCAGTATAATTCTTTGTTTAATTCTCTTTGCCAGAGCCTCAAATAAATTCTTAACCTCCGGATATTCTTCCTCTAGAATAGACACAACTTTTAATTCCACCTTCTGGCGAAAATATATCTTTTTGTCCTGGTAATTATATTCTAAATCAAATTTAAGCCATTGGTTATCTAAAGATACATTCTCGGGCATATATTTTACAGTAAAATTATCCGGGATTTCAAGTTCAACAATAGTGTCCTTACAATCCAGAAAACCAAAGTCAATAGCGTATTTTCTTTTATCCTTTGCCACTAAAGAGGTATCCCAAGACGCCAACTGCGGCACAATGCGCATCTCTCCCGCAGCCGTCATATATTCAGAACCCCTGAATTTGTAACTTAGTATTACATTGTCATTAAGGGTATTCATATTCTTAATTTCGTATCCTTCAAGACTTGAACCGATGGAAATATCCTGGATTCTTTCCTTTAATGCCTCTTCAATTAACTGAGGCGGTGTATATAACAACCAGTATCTCTGCGCCTGGTCGTAAGTCCCTTTGCTATAAACAATCTTATCAGCGCTTATACCTTCGTCGTCGTTTACCTTAATATTAAGTTTCTGTTTTATAAGATTGTGTTCTGCCGGATATAAAGGTGTTGTCTCTATAGAATAACCTGTTTCCTTTAATACCAAAACCTTCCTTGCCTGATCCGACACAGGCAAGTCTCCGAAAGAACAAGTCTCTGCTGTAGGGTCAAGAAAAATAAGGCTACCCCCTAAGGAGGCGCTGACTATACAGTGGTCAAACATTACGGATGGAAAATCTGGATTCAGGTTATAGTATTCCTTTGTTGGGATAAGCACAGGCCATGCAGATAATCCGGCCTGCCTTAACATAGAGACTAATAATATTGCCTGGTCTTTACAATCGCCGTATTTATTCTTAAATATATCCTCTGCCTTATGCGGCTCATAACCCGCCTGTCCATATTCTACAGCGACATACCTGATTTTCTGGGCGCAAAAATTATAAATTGCCCTTATTTTATCCTCTTCAGAAAAACCCTCGCTAATAAGTTCCCGCACCTTATCTTTTATCCCTGCGTCAGGGTTTATCTTATCCTTTGCCAATGCCCACCACCACCGATATACCTCATCCCAGGAAGAAAAAGTGGAAATGAGGATACTCGGATTTATCTGGGAAGACGGCGGCATACTTGACTCAGGGATAATCTGGGGTATGTCTTTAAACTGCCAGTAATACCTAAGGCGTTCTCCAGAGGTTTGTATCTTGGGGTTTAATTCCGCCTTGAAATCATTGTATTTCTCATTTAATATCTTAATGTTTAAAGGCGTTGTCTTTGGCAAATCAACACTAAAATCTGCAGCGCAAATCGGCTCCTGCGCCTGCACAGGATAATTTAAAACAAAGTGTTTTTTATCAATTAACTGGTTGCGATAAACCTTAAGTTTATAATCTATCACTGCCCCTTCTGTAATCTCAGGAAAAGAAATTATAAAAACCCGCACGTTGCTATATAATGGAAAATTTAAATATTTAGAAACGTCGCGGATGTGCCGGCTTCCGACTTCAACAACCATTCCGTCAGGTTTTATGGTGCGGGCGTATTCCAACTCTACCTTTTCATATGTTGAATCATAGTCTAAGTGGCTTTCTGAAAATTCCTCCTTGCCCCTTTCATTTAATATCTTAACGACATAATGCAATTCTGAAATCATTGTATTTTCGGAAGTAACAGTAATCCGCTCATCGCTTAATAATATCAGCGCCCCTGCCTGGGGATAGTTTTCCTGGGAGGGGGCACGGTCAATAATGTCCGCAACAATAGGGTTTACATCTTTAATGTGTAAAGTCCCTGTTTCCTTTTGTATTATATTCATACGCTCAAACGCCTTGGGATTAAACCCTTTCTCTGACATTCTCTTATAGGCGGTTATAGCATCATCAAAGAGATTGAGCCTCTCGCAGGTCAGGCCATAATAATAAAGATATTCCTCATCATCTATTTCATTCTTCTTAAATGCATCCAGGGCAGCAGTGAAATCCCCTATAAGGTAATAAGAAATTGCCATAAGTTTCTTGGCATTTATGTCATTGCTTTTCTTAAATTCTTCTATGGCTAATTTATACTCGCCGTGCCTATAATAAATCTCACCAAGTTGATAATGTATGGTGTCTGCGTCTTTGACCTTAGCAATCAAGTTGCGATATATACCTATAGCCATTTGATAATAAGAATCTGATTTGCTGATATACTCCTTAGCCCTGTCTAAATCGCTCTTTTGGGCACACCCTGATAAGAAAGTAAAAACCAAAAATGAAATAATAAAAAGTAAATTTCTATTGCCTTTTAACTTATCTACGGTATCTGTAATAAGCATTGCAGGCTCCTTCTTGAGACACCATACATGGACCAACTGGATTATTCGGGTTACATACCTTAGAAAACAACGGGCAATCTAAAGGCGAAATAAGACCCTTTAACACATCTGCGCACTTACAATATCTAGTGCGATTATTGTCTATCGTTATTTTTTTAGCGTCAATGGAAAAATCCCTGTTTGCGTTAAAACTGGCATATTCATCTTTTAACTCTAGCCCGCTTTTAGGGATTATACCAAAGCCCCTCCAGGAAACATCGCAGGTCTTAAAAACCCGATACATTATACTGCGCGCCTTAATATTGCCTTTGCTTCTGACAACGCGGCCATACTGATTAACCACACAGGGCTTTTTTTCTGCTATCTGTCTTACAAGAATATATATGCCTTCCAGGATATCAAGTGGCTCAAAACCAGCGACACAACAACCTATACCATAATCCCTTGGGATAAATGAGTAATGCCCTGTCCCGATTATTGCTGAGACATGCCCTGGGCATAAAAATCCGTCTATCTTTAACCTCTTGTCTTTTACAAGGAGTTCCATAGCAGGCGGAATGAGTTTAAGGGAAAATAAAAAGAATAGGTTTTTTATTCTTTCTTTCTTTGCCCTTAAAATACTCAATGCCACTGTAGGGGCTGTGGTCTCAAAACCGACTGCTAAGAATATAACTTTTTTATTTGGGTTTGCCTTGGCATAAGTAACCGCTGTCAAAGGAGAATATACAACTAATATATTGCCTCTGGCTGCCCTTTCCCTTTCTAAGGTAGATATTGTCCCTGGGACGCGCAACATATCTGCAAATGTCAGAATTGCCGTATCTTTATGTCTTGCATAGGAAATTGCCTCATCTATAAATTCCTGTTCAGAGACGCATACAGGGCATCCCGGGCCTGCGATAAAATTTAAATTTTCAGGCAAAAACTGTTCTAAGCCAAATCTAAAAAAATTTTGCGTATGTGTACCGCAGACCTCCATAATATTTATCCGGCGAGTAACCCTTAACTTTTTTATTTTATCCGCTACCTTATGAATAAGTTTCTTATTGCGAAATTCATCAATGTATTTCACTTCTTTATTAACCTCTTTTTTCCAGACACCATTTAGCGCCAACTCTAAGGCAACTCACTAATCATCCTTAATGTCTCTTCTGCCTTCTTTTGGTCTATTCTTTCAATAGCAAATCCAGCGTGCACAATGACATAATCCCCTACCTTAACAGTTTTAAGCATCTGGATATTTACTGTGCGGGTAAGCCCAGCGCTTGCCACATCCGCAAACTCTCCCCTGATACTCTTAATCTTCATTGGAATTCCAAGGCACATATTAATCCCTTCTATCCTTAAATCATATCACTTATTAAGTCGTAGTGGTAAAAAATCTCTGGTCCATAGAATAGTTAGCTATAAATGCCTCACCCAAAGAAATCCCGCTATCTCCGGCAGATAATTGTATATGGCTATATACCTTAAACCCGTTTTTAAATAATAAGTCCCTGCTTAGACGCAGTAAAAGGGCATTTTGAAAAACCCCTCCTGAAAGAACTACCTTCTTTAACCTGTATTTTTTTCTTAAAACCAGGCACATCCTATTTATCATCTCTGAGACTGTAAAATGGAATCTATAAGCAATCTCTTCTTTTGGCGCCCTAGCCTTTAATTCATTAACTATATCTTTAAAAATAGGCACAGCGTCAATAATGTATGCGCCTTTATTATGTCTTATCTTAAAACTATAACTTAAATGAGGTTGTTTAATGCCTAAATGACCTGGCTTAAACTCTCCTGCTAATTTTTCTAACTCCACAGGTAATTCCGCTTCAAAATTAGTCTCTAATTTTCCCAAAACCAACGCAGAGACACCGTCAAAAAGCCTGCCCATACTAGATGCTAAGGGAGAGTTAAAATTGGATAGATACATATTCTTTAAGACGCGCCATTTAACCTTATTTATTTTCTTCACAAAACTAATATCCAAGTTTAAAAATCTGTCTTTGTATGCCGAGTATAAATACAACGCTGCTACCCTCCAGGGTTGCCGTATCGCTGCTTCAGCGCCTAAAAGCGGGATTTCTTTAAGGTGTGCTACCCTTTGAAAACATTTATAATCACAGATTAAAAACTCAGCGCCCCAGATTTCGTTATTTGTACCTAATCCAGTTCCGTCAAATGCAACGCCTATTACCTGCTGATTAGGCATCCCATTTTCAGCCATACAAGAAGCAATATGGGCATGATGATGCTGGGTGGCAAAAATGCGGTATCTCGGGGCAAGACTGACGGCATACTTTGTGGATTGATATTCCGGGTGTAAATCATAGGCAATAACTTTAGGCCTTTCTTTAAGGAAATATTTTACTATTCTATCAAATCTGGATAACCCCAGAGGATTACTTAAGTCAAGATGCCCCTGGCTTAAATAAACAATATCCCTTTTTATTAAACAAACTGTGTTTTTGGCATGCGACCCAAGGGCCAGAATAGTTTTTTTAAATTTTCTCTTTAATCTTATTGTCTTAAATTCCATTATTGTTTATAAATTTCAAAATGCAGGATGTTATCCATTCTAAAAGAACGCTCTTCATCTCTTAAATAACAGTATCCAACCAGATAAATTCTTTCTTTTTCGTTTTTGATTTCCTTTGGTAAAACCACGCGCTCTGTAACCTCTGCGCTTGAACTTGAAAGATATTTTATTTTAAGTTTAACCCTTAAGTCTATCGCCTCCTGAATGGCTATGACCTTCTGGTTATTCACATCTTTAAGAAACCGCTCATTAATTGCAAAAAGACTTAAGAAATTGGCGTAGTCTGATATGCCCTTCTCCTTAAGCATATCCTTTAATTTATTAAACACCTGCAAGGTTATCTCCACATCTGAAAGGGCGCGGTGTTTTTGCTGCATAGATATCCCGAGTCTATCTGTAACAAACCATAGCGGATAACGGCCTAATCCTGGAAGAAGACGCCTTGCCATCTTAAGCACATCAACTACGGTTACCCCTTCCAAGGCCTTCCTGCCGATTATCTCTAATTCGTTGTTTAAAAACTCCATATCAAATCCGGCGTTATAGGAGCATAGACAACTTGAGCCGATAAAATCCAGGAACTTAGGGATTACCTCGCCTGCATCAGGTGCGCCTTTTAACATCTCAGGGGAAATCCGGTTTACCTCAAATGCATCTGGCGAAATCTCCCTACCTGGATTAATTAAACTATCAAAAACCCCTAACCTTTCCTTGCCTTTAAATTTGATGGCTGAAATCTCCACTATCCTGTCTCCTGAGCGCGGCTGTAGGCCTGTTGTCTCTGTATCAAATATTATAAACTCTACCTCATCTATGTCTCTATGCATATTTATCGCCTTACAATATAAGATGGCGCCATCCTCGCCGGATGATAGGAAAGTTTAACCCTGCTAAGATTAGCAAGCCCTGAATCGTCCATAATGTTTATATAACTATAAGGGTTTAATTCTGAGCAAAATTCTCGGAAGATAAACTGGGCTAATCCCTTTATGGATAAATCGGTAATCTCATATTGTATACAGAATATATCCTTATTCAACGGAAAACCGAAACTAAACGCCTTTAATTTTTGATTTATCTTTATTACCCGGCCTGTAATATCTAACTGCCTGTAATAATCCAGAAGTATTTTTAATGCGTTTAAACTGTCTTTGAGCATCCCACGATAAACAGGGTCTTGGGATTTAGTCTCTCTTTGGCTCATCCAAAGGCGATATAGGCAGAGGCAGGCTCCTTTGTCTTTTAAAGAAAATGGCTCATATGTATACTGATAGTGCTTCAAGAAATAATTATAGCAGGCGCGTTTTGACTTAAACCTTTCGCCTTTTAATTCAACTAATTCCTCCCTTAGACAGATGTAATCAAATGGTTTGCTTACGCATTCGTAACCTAATCTCTTATAAAAGGAGATGTCTTTTCCCTCCACATTTTCAATGCGCGATATATCTCTATTTTTATTCAGGTTATCCATGATTTTAAATGCGGTCTCAACCACGGTTGGTTTTATCTCGCCACCTAAAGGCGGAAGATACATAAATGCGCCTGTTTTGTCTTTAAAAAATACGCAAAGGCTATCCTCAATAATAACCCATGAAATATCAAAAAGCCCTTTCCAGATATATATATTTGCAAAGGCATAAACTGCCAATTCGTGGCTTAAGATATTCAGAAACTTATCAAATAAATTTTTATGTCTTAAGGACAAGGATTTGAGTTTCATCAATAAATTATATTTTTAGTTTTATGAGGTCTTGGACTTCTTCGTATGCCTGAATTATCTGCGGGTTTTTCCTTAAAGAATTGATTAGGTCAGGGTTATTAAAAAGGTCGGTTAAATACTGGATATATTCTTTAAATACAGACTTATCCTGGTTTTCTTTAACAAATGGGCATTTTAAATCAACGCTTAGGAAAATATCCTTGTTGCGCCGGTTAATCATAAAAGGGTATAACTGACACTCAAAAGGACGAAAGGCATACACAGTGCATTTATTGTCTTGTTGGTTTAACAAAGAACAGATAAATGTATCCTGTTTTTGATAATATTCCAAGCGAATTTTATTGTTAGACAGAATAAATAAAGAAGGGATTTTATTCCTTAATAATACCTGCCTGTCTTCATCTAAAAGGACAGGCGACCAGATGCTGTCAGGGTCTTTAAATCTACAGCAGCCAGTGCATTTTAAACAGAACTCTTCTGAAACAAACTGTCTCATCACTTAACAACGCTACCTAAGCGGACTTTTCGCAAAGGGGAAATGATACATATCCCCTGTTCATCCTGGGTAGCCAAAAGCATACCTTCGCTTTCTACCCCGCGTAATACCGCTGGTTCTAAATTATCCACCACCACAACCTGTCTACCTATTAATTCCTCCTTCTGGTATGAGCCTTTTATCCCAGCCACAATCTGCTTGGTCTTTTCTCCAGTATCAATAATAATTACATAGAGTTTATCGGCATTGGGATGTTCGCGAACCTCTTTGATTTCTGCTATCTTTAATTCTATTTTTTTGAATTCCTCTATTGTAACCGTTGCCATTATCAAACTCCTTTTTTATCTTATTTTAAACATACAAATGTCTTCCTTTAAAGGAAAAATCTTTAGGGTCAACCCTACACTATGGTGCGCGGGAGGAGACTTGAACTCCTACGGCCTCATCAGCCACATGCCCCTCAAACATGCGTGTCTGCCATTCCACCACCCGCGCTTTTACATCAGAAATTATAACTCCTTTAAATGATTTTGGCAAGAAACTTCACGAGAACTTTTAGGGCGGGTTTCAAATGCGCTTAGTTTAAAATGGAATTATAAAGAAAGGGCGTGTACTAAATAGAATTTATTGGTTACCTAGAAATGTCACTGATTTTATTTGGCACAAAGAATGTTGCCTCTGCTATGGCTATTAAATCTTCATCTATATCATAAATCTTTGTTTCAATAAAATAGAATCTTTTTTTTATGTCTTTAATTCTTGCCTCTGCAAAACAATCGCTCTTTGCCTGCTTTTTAAACTCAATAATAAATTTTGTGGTAAAGAATTTGCCGTCTTCATAGCGCGTTGATAAGGCAATTGCCGAGGCAGTATCCGCCAAAGAAACAATCGCGCCTCCGTGCAGGCTATTATGGGGATTGGTGAATTCCTTTCTAAAAGGGAGTCTCACCAATGCAAAATCCTGGGTAACTCTAATAACTTCTAATCCTAAGAATTTCTCAAATTCTGCTTTTAGAGGCTTAGAAAAATGTTTAAGCGCTTGAGATTTTGACATCTTTAAAACACTGCTTTTTTTACAACAATTTTGGTTTGGATTTGGAATATTCCTAATGAGGGATTTCGGCTAAGGCTTATTTTTAGGCATTTCTATCCTTACTATATATTTAACAAAGAAGAAGACAACCAATGAAATCGCAAAGAAATCAATTAGGGCCGCAAGGATTAAACCCAATTTTATATTCGCTCTACCTAAATGAATAATCGCCTCCTGCCATTTATTACCCGGAAGTATCAGTTCTAATACAGGCATAATCAGGCCTTCCACAATCACTGTGATAACCTTCGCAACCGCCTGGCCCATTACAATACCAATGGCCACGCCTAAAACACCATAAGATTTAATAAACTTAATAAATTCTTCCTTAAAACTTTTTACTTTCTTGTTAAGTTCATTCTTAATCTCAGGGTCCATCTCTCACCTCTCTTAGTTTTAATAAAACTCAAGGCAGTTCTAAATCAATGCTTACTATTCAATAAGTTACAATAGAATTATAATGGCATTAGCCCCCCTAGGCTTCTTATACTTGCGGTTTAGGGAAATTTATTATGGCTTTTAACGAGGCTTCTAATTTGGTTTTTTCAAGGTGATACTTTTTTAGTTTCCCCTGTAAGAATTTATCGTATCCGGCTAAATCCAATAAACCATGACCACTATAATTAAAGAGTATAACTTTAGGCCTGTGCTCTTTTTTTGCTTTTATGGCTTCATCAATCACACTGGCAATCGCATGGGAAGTTTCCGGGGCAGGGATACTGCCTTCTGTTTGTGCCCAAATTAATGCTGAGCGATAACACTTTACCTGGTCATAAGCAATGGGTTTAATCAGATTAGATTTTACACCTGCGCTCACCAAAGGGGCCATACCATGATAACGCAACCCTCCTGCATGAATAGGCTCAGGTATAAAATTATGCCCTAATGTATACATAGCCAATAAAGGAGTTAAGCCCACAGTATCTCCATAATCATAGGCAAAATCTCCGCGCGTCAATGTAGGACATGCCGTAGGCTCAACAGCGATTATCTCAATTTTTTGACCATTTATCTTGTCCTGGATAAAAGGAAATGAAAGCCCTGCAAAATTACTTCCTCCTCCCACACAGCCAATTACAATATCCGGCTCTTTCTCCCCTGCTAAATTTAGTTGCTTTTTTACCTCTAACCCAATAATAGTCTGATGCAATAAAACAAAATTTAACACACTGCCTAAGGAATAACGCGTTTTATCTGTCTTATCGCAAAGCGCTTCTTCAATTGCCTCGCTTATGGCTATCCCCAAACTTCCAGGCGTATGAGGCATCTTTTTTAACACCTTTCTTCCTGCGGAAGTCTCTTTGCTGGGGCTGGCAACACATCTTGCATTCCAAACCTGCATCATTATTCTACGCATCGGTTTCTGTTCATAACTTATCCTTACCATATACACTTTACATTCCAACCCAATCAGGCAACAAGCAAAGGCAAGGGCGCTGCCCCATTGCCCTGCGCCTGTTTCGGTAGTGAGTTTTTTTATGCCAAATTTTTTATTATACCAAGCCTGGGCAACTGCGGTATTTGGCTTATGCGAACCTGCAGGGCTTAGGCTTTCATCTTTGTAATAAATACGCGCAGGGGTCTTAAGATATTCCTCTAAATACAAAGCCCTTTTTAAAGGGGTCGGCCTCCATCGCAAAAGAATCTCAATTACTTCCGGCGGAATTTTAATCCAGCGTTTAGTTGAAACCTCCTGCTCAATTAGATTAGCAGGGAATATACGCGCAAGCATCTGGGGAGTAACTGGTTTTCCATCCGGAAGAATTGGCGGCAGTGGTTTTAAAGGAATATCAGCGGATAAATTATACCAACTGGTAGGAATATCTTTTTGTTTTAATTCTATTTTTATCTCTTTCATTTTAAATAAGTAGACCCCTCCTTCCTTTCATTTATCTGCCGCGGCATCTCCCTCCCAAAGCAGGATGCCGCGTTCAACTTCCTAATCCATTATTGCAAAAAAAATTAGTTCTGACCCCATTATCTTGAGTCGAACCAGTTGTGAAAATGAGCGTCCGGCGTTTCAAGGGCGGTTTTATCTATTTGGGCAACCGAAACTAATCCGAAATCTTATAATAGACGTTTCTAATGTCCTAAAACCGTGTCCTAAAATGTCCTATATTTCGGGATTACCTTTTATTTCCAAGTAGCAGGTCGAGTCAATCTAACCCCGCCGTCTATAATTATTTCGTCTGCGAACTGGCTGGTAGATAGATGTTTTTCTTTCAATTTCATATGAAGGTCCACTATTTGTTTTAGCTCTTCGGCACGCCTGCCTATTGGAATCACCAACCCAATGCGTTTCGCTGGGAAAGTGCTTTTTACGGCTCGTATAGCTGGTATTAAATCGCTATCTCCGGAGACAATTATCGCCGTATCCCATAAATCCTGGACAGCTGTCTGGAAAAGCTTAATGGCGATATTAACATCTGTTTGCTTTTCTTCGAAGGTTTTGTATTGTTTATGGCAGATTCGGCAGGTTTTATCAACATATCTAAAAGCACCAAAAACTACTTCAACATTTACAAACTGCAAGGCTTTTACATATGTCTGGTGTTTGGCAAGTTTAACCTGATCCCATGTAGCGTAGGTCGTAAAATAAAATACTTTTTCTATTTTTTCGTTTGAAGTAACGAAACAACGGGCGAGTTTATCAAGGTTGAGCCATTTATATTTGTAGTAAGTGGTACTGCAATCTAAGGAGTGATAAAGATTAAAACCGTCAATAAAGAAAACTATTCTATTCATAGCTTATAATAAAAAACCCGAACTCACGAGAAGTTCGGGGCCAGCAAGATACGAGATCTCGCTGGGATGATGGCATTTTTTATACCACAAGAGTATGCGAAAGTCAATCTTTTTCTTCCATTTAAAGTATAACACATAAAGTTACCTGTTTAAAGACCCTCAATCTACAAAAGCCCCCTCTTAAGGCATATTTAAAATGCGGGCGTTGACTGGGTCGATGGCTCGCATTTTTTATTTCTTTTGGTATACAAAGCTTCTACTTCTTTAAAAGTCAGCTTATTCCCGGCCAGAGCAGTTGATGCATGAGCGTTGCGTAATAACGCCTGGCGCCGTAACCTTGCTTCCCATTTTGGCGGCAGAGGCGTTTGTTCAATAACCTCTCTTCCCGCCATAATACGGGAGATATTATTAAGGATTTTATTGGTAATCGTATATTTTGGATTAAACGCCATAGCATCGCTCCTCCAAATGACAACCTAAATGACAACCGATTTTACCCGTGCTTTGTAGTGTCATGTTTTTTAGCTAAATACTCACGGATATCTTTGTATGGTAATTCTATCTGCTTTTGAATTCTGGCAATTATCAATTCTGTAATAGGAGTAATAATAACCCAAAAAATGAGAATGTTAAAAAGTCCCATTTTTAAGCCAAAGAATAAAAAAGATAAAATGAAACATGCTGTAAGAATTATGCCGCCTATAAATTGAATAATTTCTCGGGATCGCCCACGACTAACCATACCAAATCTTAGGATAAAATACCCCAAGAATATACTAATCCAAATCACCATTTTCATTTATTTTGCCATAATAGTAATTTTGCCAGTCTCATTTAAAACTGAGCGTTTGTTACTGCACCCAGCGCCCGAATTTCGCCTGAGCGTCAAGGTTGGCTGCCCTTGACGTACGAAATACGAAAATATTTTAAGGAATGTATCAAGCCATAATATAACATACTAATTTCTTTTGCTCAAGAAGTTTAGGCACCGCGCCTGTCGGCGCTCCCGTATCTCCCGATTTATCGCTCGGCTTCTGTGGGCAGAAGCCTCTGCTATAGCGTCCGCCTTGGTCGGCGGACTTCTTGCTAATTTTTGTGCGGGTTGGGCTTTGCTGTGGTTTTCGGCTGGGTGCGGGCAGCCGAAAGCCACA
>Ga0272448_1001023_pt1 | contig 39474 bp, 32 predicted proteins | sample YNPCB0191_FD_202220 | JGI IMG/M metagenome (GOLD analysis project Ga0272448, IMG submission 202220) | Hot spring sediment microbial communities from Yellowstone National Park, WY, United States - YNP-CB-019-1 | ecosystem: Environmental > Aquatic > Thermal springs > Hot (42-90C) > Sediment...
CCCCACCCCTCACGCCTTCTTCGCCTTCGGCTCGAATGCCCCCAATCCCTTGGCAGGTGATGGGGTTATTCTTGGAATCTGCAAGGCTATTAAGGATTGCACCGCCTGTTCGGTTCCCATCGCGGGATTGGGGTTTTTCGGGCAGGCGAAGGGCGAAAAGGCGTCTCTCCCATGCTTTGGGCCGCTAGAAGGGCCTGGGTCCCTCGAACCCCACGGGAAAAATGGTAACGGAGTTCACACTTTCTGCTTCTCTCCTTGACTTTCCCTGAAAAAGTCCTCTACATTGCGTATGGAAGCACTTCCCTGGGGGTGGGAGGCCTTCTGGCGTTCGAGAATGCCGTTACCACCCGTTTCGGGTTCCGAAACGGGCGAGGAGGTTTCTGCAATGGCGAGGTGGACCAAGGCGTGGGCGGTCGTGGCGGCGGGTCTCTTGGTGATCCTGGCCCTCCCCGTGGCGGGGCAGGAGGCGTACCCCCCGGAGGTTTTGGAGAAGTACGCCCTCTGCCGGGAGCGAAACGATCTGACGGCCATGGCGGCCCTGCTGGAGTACCACCACACGGTGGAGCGCATTGATGCAAGGCTCTATGGGCTGCCCAAGGACGACTTCGATGACCGCCAAGCGCTGACCATCGAAGAGCGGATCTGGTACCGGGAGCTCCGGGAAAAGGAGGGCAACCCCCTCCCCACCTCCGGCCCCATCCAGTACCCCCACCACCTCAGAGAAACGCTGGACCATTACTACGAAACGGAGGGGCAGCGTCCCGACTGCTCCTCCATCCTCGCGGAGGCGGGCCTCAATCCCCACGGCCTTCCCGAATCGCTAGGCGGCTGGAGTTCGGACCGGGACCTCACCACCTCGGACACCCTGGCCCGGGGTGAGGTCCAGATGGCCGTGGACCCCGCCAACCTCAACCGGATCTTCGCCTCGTCGGTGGCCGGTTCGGGGACCTCCAACAACGGCTGGCGGACCACCGACTGGGGCCAGACGTGGACCTTCGGCAACGTGGGCAACAACTCGGGGAGCACCTGGGAGTGCGACCCCTGCTCCTTCTACCAGCGCAAGACCGGCTACCTGTACCACTCCAAGATCGGGTGCAACACCGGTACCTGCGGACAGACCTACGCCATGATGCGCCGCTCCACCGACAACGGCGCCACGTGGACCGACTGCGCCCGCCCCGGTACGGACACCTCCGAGGACCGTCAGTGGCACACGGTGGACAACACCCCCTCCTCCCCCTGCTACGGCAACATCTACATCACCTGGCACAACTCCAACCAGGAGAAGGTGGCGAGGTCCACCGACAACTGCGCCTCCTGGAACAGCCTCACCAACCTCACGGGAACCAACCAGGCCATCACCCCCGACCTCTCCGTCGCCGCCGACGGTCACGTCTACGTCGTCTGGCAGAACTTCGGGGATGCGACCTTCAAGATCGCCGGCTCCAACACCTGCGGCGCCACCTGGACCTCCCCCTCCCCCAAGACGCTGAAGTCCCGCCTGGGCGACTGGAGCAACCACATCCCCGCCCAGTGTGTGCGCGGCATCGCCACCCAGCCCAACGTGGACGTGGACCGCTGTCCCTGGTCGGTCCACTATGGAAGGGTCTACGTCATTCTCCAGGACTTTAACCAGGCCTGTACGACCCAGGCGGGCTGGTCCTGCGCGACGTGGGACACCAATTGGACCGACACCTGCAACTACGACCTCTGGTTCATGTACTCCGACGACCAGGGGGCCACCTGGTCGTCTCCGGTGAACCTCACCGCCGCGGACGGCACCAACGTGGACCACTTCCAGGGCTACATGCGGGTGGACGAGGCCGACGGCTCCATCTACGTGACCTTCCACCGGAGCATGCTGAGCCCGGCCTCCGCCGCCGACCGCCAGAAGACCTACTACTTCGTCATGCGCTCCATTGACGGCGGGGCTACCTGGAGCGCCCCCTACCAGGTTTCCACCCTGGTGGGGGACGAGCGGGCCTCGGGGGCGAACTCTTTCGAGCGGGGGGACTACCAGGGGATTGACGTTTACCAAGGGGTGGTCTGGCCGGTGTGGATCGACCGCCGCGGGACCACCGCCGAGGAGAACGTGATCCTCCGCAAGGTCTGCGCCGAACCCACCCACAAGAGCGAGCGGGCGCCCACCTTCACCGCTCCGCCCACCACCGCATCGCCCTCCTCGACCGCTTACGTCATCGACGTTTCGTGGACCCTCCCGGACGTCTACTGGGGGGACGGGGGCGAAAACGCGGCGGCGCGGAAGTTCCAGTTGTTTGTGGACGGCGCCCTGGCCCAGGACAACATCTCCCCGACGGCGACTTCGACGACCTGGACCGCCTCCGACTGCTCGACGCCCCACACCTTCTTCGTCCGCGCCGTCAACTCCTGCGGCGTCTACAAGGATTACGCCTCGGCCACGGCCACGGCGACCGGCTGCTGCCCCTCCAACCCCACTTCCGTCAACGTGACCCCCGACGGGACCACCCACCTCTGCGCCGGGTCCACCCTCCTTCTGACGGCGACCGCGTCGGGAGGGACGGGCCCCTTCCAGTACCAGTGGACCCGGGACGGCGCCGACATCCCCGGGGCGACGGGATCCACCTACACGGCCGGCGATTCCGGTTCCCACACCTACAACTGCCGGGTCTGGAATGCCTCCTGCACCGACAAGGTGCAAGACGCTGCCGGCTCCACCGTGGTCTGGCACGCGGTCCCGGACTTCGCGGGCCTCTCCTCGGTGGCTACCCCCGCCAACGCCACCTGCACGCTGAACCTCTCCTGGAGCGCCGCCACGGCCTACTGCGGGAGCGTCTATTACAACGTCTATCGCTCGACGACCAGCGGCTTTACCCCCTCAGCGGCCAACCGCATCGCCACGGGGGTTCTGGGGACCTCCTTCAGCGACACCGCCGGTCTCTCCCCCGGGATCCCTTACTACTACGTGGTTCGGGCCGTGGACCAGTCCACGGGAGCGGAGGAGGCCAACTCGGTGGAAAAAAGCGGCGTAGCCTACGGGCCCCTCGCGCCGGCCACCTTGCTCTCAGAAAACTTCGATTCTTGGACGGTCGGCAGCTTCGGGACGGGCTGGAGCAAGGGGTATTTCGCGGGGGACGCCAACGATTGGAGGGGGGCCATGGCCTGCACGGGTCAGAGCTCGCCCAACGTTCTGCGTTGCGGTGGAACCAACTGCACCGGGAATTATGGGAACAACAAACACGCCTTTGCGCGTACGCCTCTCATCACCGTTCCGGCGGGTTCCAACACCGTGAGATTGAGCTTTTACCACCGATACAGGTGGGAAAGCGGCTACGACGGGGGGTACCTCCGCTACTCCTTGGACGGAACGAACTACTCGTACATTGGGAGTTCAGCGATTCTGAGCGGTCCCGCCTACGACGCCTCCCTTGGCGCTTGGAGCGGAGCGCAGAGCACCATGGTCGAGACGGTGGTGGACCTGGACGCCGCCTTGGGCGGTTCGGCGGCGGGTCAATCCTTCTACCTGGCCTTCTGCGAGTACACAGACGGTACTATAGCCGACGACGGATGGTTCGTGGACAACGTGGTGGTGACGGCCAACGTCCCGTCTACGTGCACGGGACCGACGGCCGTCAAACCCGTCCCCGACGGCCTGTGGGTCTCGGGGACGCCCATGACCGCCTCCAAGACCGCCGGCGACGGCAGCTCCGTCACGGTGAACTGGGACGTCTCCACCTGTTCGAGCCCCAACTACAACCTCTACTACGGCAAGGGGAGCGACCTCCCCACGTACACCCTCACGGGGAGCGCCTGCGGCCTTGGAAACACGGGAAGCGCTTCCTGGACCTCCGTTCCGGACGTTCCCTCCGGCGAGACCTTCCTCTGGTGGGTCATCGTGGGGACCGACGGCACCTCCCTCGAGAGTTCCTGGGGCAAAAACTCGGCGGGGAACGAGCGCCATCCGGCGGCCTCGGGCCAGTGCGGCTTCACCGCCAAGAGCACAGCGGCCACGTGTCCGTAGGAACCGCACGCCGCCAAGAAGGCGGCCTCTCTCCGACCTTCCGGCGCGGGGTCGCGGCCCTCGTCTTGATGGGCGTGGCGTTCCTTCCGGCCCGGGCGGAGGGCGTGGGCCGGTCCCTCGCCGACTGGGAAACGGCGGCCCGGAAGGCCGCCTGCCGCGATGGAGCGGGGGCGGACTTCGCCCGCCAGGTGAGGGCTTCCGCCGCCTTCGCCGACCTGGGCGCGCGCCTCCCGCTCCCCGGGAAGACCGTCACCGTGGCCTACCCCGCTTCGGGGAGCCACCTGGCTCCCCTGGCCCTCTGCCAGGCCGACCGGGGGAGCCGGCCCTACCTGTTCCTCTACTTCGACAGCGACGGGGCCCTTGGCGAAGAGCTCGCCCGGGGACTGAAAAGGCTGGCGGACGGCGGGCCGGTCGCCTCTTTGCGGGAAGAAGGTTGGGAGGGCGCGAGACGCTTTTGGTTCCGGGTTGGGGACCACGCGGTGGAGATCCGGTTTCGGGCCACCCCCGCCCGAGATCCGCTGGCGCCCCTGGAAGACCTCGGGCCGGGCCTCGGCGGGATCTCGGCGGTGATCGTCCACGATTGGTCGGGGGACCCGTACGAAAACCTGGAGCTCCTCTACCGGTACCTCCGCCTCCTCCGAAAGACCGGCGCCGAAAGCCCGCCCGTCCTGATCCTGGAAGACCTCCGCCGGCACCCCTACCCGGTGGACCTGACGCTCTTCTCGCCGGTGGCCGATTCGGCGAAACCCTACGGCCACCGCGGCCCCGCCTTCGACTGCCGGGGCGAGGCGGAGCTGGGCGCGCCCCTCTTTGGCGGCGCGGTGGCCCTCTCCTTCCGGGACCGGTGGTGGGCGAAGGCCGCCGAGGGAGACCTGCCGTGGATCTTCGACTTCCTATGGTTTTCTCTCTGCGACGAGGAGCGGCGGAACGTCCTCGGGCGGGAGCCCGATCCCGTCCTGGCGCCCTGGCCCGCCGACTGGGCCGCCGGTTACGGAAGCCGATCGGTCACCGGCGCCGACATCCGCACCCTGGCCGGCTTTCGCATAACCCTCCTCCGGAAGGCCCAGGCGGCGGAGGGACTCTTCGGTCCCGACCTGCGGCGCCGGTGGAGGAGCCTCCTGGAGCTTTATCGAGCGGGGCTTCGGTGCATCGCCGCGGGCGCCCCCGATGGCACCCTGGGGCGGCCCCTCCGTTTCCGGGAGGCGGACGCCGCCGCCGTGCCGGCCCTCCGGGAACCCCTGGAGCGGGGCGAGGCCCTGGCGCCGGAGCGGGAGAGGTGGGCCCGGGCCCGAGCGGAGGAGGCGAAGACCCTGCTCCTGGCCTTCCCCGGTGCCGGGAGCTCCTCCGCCGCCGGGCCGGCCTGCGCGGACTACCGGAGGGCCAGGGACCTTCTCTTTCCCAAAGGAGCGCAACCATGACCTCATTCCACCGTCTTGGAACCGTCACCGCCCTCGTCCTGGTTCTGGCGGGCGCCAACCGGGCCCAGGAAAAGTCGCCGGCCTCGGAGGCTCGGGAGCGGTGCCTAAAGCTCATGGAGGCGGGCCAGGCGGCCGAGGCCCTCCCCTCCTGCCGAGAGGCGCTGGGGCCAGCGGCGGACCGGGCCCTCCGCCTGGCGGCGGCCCGGGCCGAATTCTCCGAAGGCGATCCCGAGGCGGCCGCGCGCCTTCTGGAGGCGCTCCTGGGGGAAGGGGGCCTCTCCCGGGAGGAAAAGGTCCTCTACGGAAGGGTGCTGGTGCGGACCGGCCGGACCGACGACGGCGAGGCGCTGCTTCGAGAGGCGCTAAAGGCGGGCCCCAGCGCCGAAGCCTGGCGGGCCCTTCTGGACCTGCGGCTCGCCGTGAACGGGGTGGCCGGCGCGGAGGAGGACCTCCAGGGAGCCCTGCAGGCCTTTCCCGCCGACTGCGGGATTCGGGCCAGCGCGGCGGCCCTCTACGCGATGCTCGGCAAGGAAGGCCAGGCGGTTGCCGAGGTCCAGGCCGCCGAGAGGCTCGGCTGTCCTCCCCTGGAATGGCTCCGCCGGCCGGGGATGGCCGAAAGGCTCGACCGTCCAGCCTTTCGGGCCCTCCTGCGGCCGGAGGTGCTCGCTTCGGGCCTGGCGGGCCTCGACGATGGGGAGGCCCGCCTCCGCCTTCAACTCCTGGAGAAGGCCATGGGGCCCGAGGCCATCGCCCCTCTGGAGCAGGACCTCCTTCGCCGCCTGGACTACGGGATTCGGCTGCGGGAGATCCACCTGCTCCTCTCCCAGCGGGAGAAGAGCCTTCCCGCCCTGGACCGCCTCCTAAGGGAGGGGGACCTGATGGTCCGCAAGCTCCTCCTCCGCCAGATGGCCCTTTCCCCCGATCCCCTCCGGATCCCCCTGCTCGAGGCCCACCTGGAGCGGGAGGCGGCCCCCGGGAACCGGTCCCTGGCGGCGCTGGCCCTGGCCAAGGCCTACGGGAAGGCCGGCCGGAAGGCCGAGGCCGAGGCGCTCCTGCGCTCCATTCCGGAGGAGGACTCCCTTTACCCCGAGGCCCGGGAGCTTCTCGAAGGAAAATCCCCAGCGGAAAAGTGAATTTCCCTCCGCTGGCGCCCCCCGGAAGGAGGGATTATCTTCTCCCCGACGCCCTCCGGAGATGCGGGGAGGGGAAGGAGTGGGCCATGGTCCAGAGCGGGGAAAAGGGCGGAAGGTTCCTTTACACGGCGGCCCTGCTGGCGGCGGGGCTTTTCCTGGGGGCGCCCCTTGCCTCTCAGACCACCCCGCCGGGCATCTCCAACGTCCAGGTGACCCGCGTCACCGACACCCAGGCGACCATCACCTGGACGACGGACGTTCCCGCCAACAGCCGGGTGGACTACGGGCTCACGAAACCGCCCACCGATCTGGCCTCCGACGCTGAGAACGTCACCGCGCACAGCCTCACTTTGAAGGGGCTGGAAACCTGCAGGCAGTATTTCTTCTCGGTGACCTCCTCGAACGACGATGGCTCCACCACCGACGACAACGGCGGAGCCTACTACACTTTCGTGACCGGCACCGGCTGTTACGACCTGATCGTGGGGCATCTTCTCTGGGAAGACCGCTGTGAGGGAGCCGGGTCCGGGGGCGACGGCGTGGCCGATCCAGGAGAGACGCTGGCCGTCCAGGTGGACGTCGCCAACGCCACGCCTTACCTTCCCGTCCAAAACGTCGTGGTTTCCCTGGAGAGCCTCACCACGGGAGTGACGGTGCAGGATCCCTCCTCGAAGTCCTTCGACCTGGAGGCCTGGAACGGAGGGGATCCGTTTCCGAAGAAGAGGGCTTCCTTTCAGGTAACCCTCGGCCGGGCCCTCTCCTGCCGCCAGGAAATTTCCCTGCGGCTCACCGTGGACTCGGACCAGACCGACCCGGAGGTTCGAACGGTTCGCCTCTTCGTGGGCTCGGCCCCCGACCTCCTGTCGGAGGATTTCACGCTCCCGCAGGACCTGGACCAGCATCCCACGGGCTGGAGCGTCGAGGATGGGGGAGATCCGGGGAAAAGCTGGACCCGGAACAACGCCGCCCTCTGCAACCGCGCCGGCCCGACGGGCATCACCGCGCCCTTCGAAATCTTGGACAGCGACTGTTTTGGGGAGGATGGAACGCAGGACGACGGGCTGGTGACACCCGTCGTGGACTGCTCCCAAGCCGACTCCGTAGAGCTCGTCCTCGACACCCTGTATTTCTCCGCGGAGACCGGGATTGACGAGGCCCGGGTGGAGGTGAGCAACGACGGGGGCGCCACCTGGTCCACCGTCGCGATCTGGCGGATTACCGTCGGCGAGAGCCCCGGCGATCCGGACGCGGGGGGAGGCGGTGCCGCCGAGGTCCACCTGGACCTCACCCCCTGGGCCGCCGGGAAGAGCCAGGTCAAGGTCCGCTTCCGCTACGTGGGGGCGTGGGGGTGGTACTGGTACGTGGACAACGTACGGATCAAGGGCAGAACCTCCTCCTCCGCCTGCTCCATGGAACTCTGCTGCGGTCTTCCCTCGACACCTTCGGCGCCGAACGTGACCGACGTGAACGGCCCCTGCGCCGACGAGGGGGTGCAAATCACGTGGAGCCAGGACCCCTCGGGGGAATGGGGCGACGAGGGGATGGATTCCCTCAACCGGAGGTACGCCGTGTACCGGGACGGGACCCTCGTTGCCGGGGGGATCTCCTACGGCACCACCTCCACCGTGGACACGGAGGGAGAGAACAACGTCGCTTACGCCTACACCGTCAAGTACCTCAACACCTGCGGCCAGGAGGCCTTTTCGGCTTCGGCGACCGGAACGGACGTCTATGCGCCGGCCGTCCCGACGATCTCCGGTTCCCACGCCAACCTCTGCCCGGCCACGGGGGTGGTCCTCACCACCGAAAGCGGAATGAGCGGTTACCAGTGGAGGAAGGACGGAAACCCCGTTGGCTCCAACAGCGACTCCTACACCGCCACGGAGAGCGGGACCTACACCGTCTCCTACACCAACGGCTCCGGCTGTTCGGGGACGTCGGCGGGACACGACGTGGCCATCACCGCCTGCGCCGCGGCGCCGGTGGCCGACGGGCGCAACGGGACGCAGCCCCTCCGCGTCGCCAAGGGGGCGGGCGGCTCCCTCACGGTGACCTACGACACCACCTCCTGCCCCGCCTCCCAAGGCCAGTACAACCTTCTCTACGGGAACCTCGCCAGCGTCTCCACCTACGGCTTTTCGGGGAGCGTCTGTGGCGTGGACGCGGACGGCTCCTACTCCTGGTCCTCGCCGCCGGAGGGGAACCTCTTCTTCCTCGTGGTGGCCGAGAACGGAACGATGGAGAGTTCCTGGGGAAAGAAGCGCACGGGGGCCGGGGAGAGCGAACGGAGCACGAGCCCCTCCGGGCTCTGCGGCAGCACGGCCATGGACACGGCCAGCACCTGCCCGTAGGGAAGGGCGGGGGATTTCCTGTTCAGGGTTCTTCGAGGCCCGTGGCCTCCCGGACGAGCCGCCGGAGGCCTTCCCGGTCTCCGGCGGCGAGAAGCCGGGGGGCCCCGCCGCGGAAGACGGCCTCCAGGGCCTTCTGAATCGCCTCGTAGGGGCGCCCCTCGGCCATGAGGCGCTCCCTCAGGCGCCCCAGAAGTTCGGTCAGCGCCCCGTACTCCTCGCCGTAGGTCGCCTCCAGCTCCTCCCGAAGGGCCCGGGAGAGGGCCGGGCACCGCCCGTCGGTGGCCACGGCCAGGGTCAGGTTCCCCCGGCGGACGACGGCGGGCAGGGTGAAGGTGCAGAGGGCCGGCCGGTCGGCGACGTTGACGAGGATCCCGAGGTCACGGGCCTCGGCCGAAACGGCGGCGTTGACCGCCTCGTCCGAGGTGCAGGCAAGGACCAGGAAGGCTCCCGCCAGGTCTCCGGGAGCGTAGGGGCGCTCCTTAAGGGCGATGCGCCCCTGGGAGGCCAGGAGGCGCAGCTCCGGTTCCACCGCCGGCGCCACCACCGTCACCCGGGCCCCCCCTTCGAGGAGCTTGCGGACCTTGCGGACCGCCACCCTTCCCCCGCCCACGACGAGGGCGGGACGTCCGTCCACCTTGAGGTTGACGAGGTAACTCATGGGAAGGTCCGTGGAGGGGGAACCGGAAGGCGGCAAGAGTGCGCGGCGGCGCGCGAAAGGGCCGGAGAGACTCGGAGAAGCAGCGGGATTCCCGCGGCGGGTCGTTCCCTCATCCCCTCATTCCCTCCTTGCGGCTTGCCCAATCCGCCTTCCCACCGGGTTCTCCCTCCGTCTCCCCGTCACCCCTTGGTCGCCGTGACCAGCACCGTCCCCGCCGGAAGACCGTGGACGTCCAAAGCCGAGAAGCCCAGGGCGTCGAGGGTCTGGCCAAGGCGGGAGAGGCTCCACGCGCGGCATCCGCCGCGGGTCACGTGGCGTCCCAGGGCACCCAGGACCACCTCCGGCGGCGGCAAGACGCTCGCCGGCAGGAAGGCGTCGTGGAGGTGGAGGCGGCCGCCGGGCCGAAGGGCGGCGGCGGCGGCCTCCAGGACCTTGCGTACCTCGCCTCGGTTGCAGCAGGCCAGGAGGCCCGAGAGGAAGATCGTTCCGAAGGGTCCCTTCCGGACGGGGACGGGGGAGAGGAGTAAAAGGTCCCGCCGGGAGGAGGAGAAGGGGTCGGAGGCGGAGATCGAGAGACCGGGCCACCGTTCCTTCAGCGCCGTGGCGTAGGCGCCGGAGCCCGGACCCAGGATCAGCACGGGGTCCGAGGGTTCCTGGGTGAGGTGGTCCAGCACCGCCGGAGCGCAGAAGCGGGCCAGGGCCTCGACGGCCCGGAGGGCGGAGGCGTCTTCGCCGAGGCCGCCCTCCCGGCAGCCCTCCCGCAGGTACCGGGCCAACGCCTCGCCGGTGACCGGGAGGTTCAGCTCGTACTCCAGGGTGGGGAGGAGGCTCTGGGGCGATTCCTCCCGGAGGTACCGGCTGGCCAGCTCCAGGTTCCGGTATCCCCCCGGCCGGCTCTCGAGGAGCCCCAGGGCCACCAGGGCCTCCAGCATCTCCTCGGCGGCCTCGGCGTTCCAAGAGAGGTCCCGGGCCACCTCCGCGGCGGAGCGGCACTCCTCCAGGCGGTCGAAGAGGCGGGAGGAGAGGGCGAGGCCCAGAACGCGGGCGGCGAGGCCCCCGGTGGCGAGGCGCATCAGCTGGTCGGGGACGGGGGCCGGGTCGAAGCGGGCCGATCCGTCGGGGCGGCGGGCCAGGTCCCGGTCGGCCCCGTGGATCCTTTCCCGGAGGCGGACCACCTCCCCCACCACCAGGGTGGCGGGGGGGCGGATGCCCGCCCGCTCCACGTCCTCGGCCACCTTCCCCAGCGTGCTGACGAGGACCGCCTCGTCGTGCCAGAAGGCCATCTGGATGAAGGCGCAGGGGGTTTGGGGGCTTCGCCCGTGGTCCATGAGGCGGCGGGCGATGCGGCCGGCGTTCTTGACCCCCATGAGGAAGACCAGGGTGTCCAGGCGGGCCAGCGCCCCCCAGTCGATGCGGCTCTCCTCGTCCTTGGCCTCGTGTCCGGTGACGATGGTGACGGTGGAGGCGTTCTCCCGGTGGGTGACGGCGATCCCCGCCGAGAGCGGAGCCGCCAGGGCCGAGGAGACGCCGGGGATGACCTCGAAGGGGATCCCCGCCGCCGCCAGGGCCTCCGCCTCCTCCCCGCCGCGGCCGAAGACGAAGGGGTCGCCGCCCTTCAGGCGAACCACCATCTTGCCCTCCCGGGCCTTCTGAATCAGCAGGGCGTGGATCTCCTCCTGGCGGGAGTCGTGCTTGCCCACCGGCTTGCCCATGTAGATCCGTTCGGCGGAAGGCTTGGCCAGGGCCAGAACCTCCTCCTGGATGAGCCGGTCGTAGACGATGACGTCCCCCTCCCGGAGGAGGGCGGCGGCCTTGATCGTCAGGAGTTCCGGATGGCCGGGGCCGGCCCCCACGATGTACACCTTGCCGGGCTTCATGCGGCGTCCCTCGCGCGCCAGCCCCCAGGCGGTCCTGGGGCGCGGGCCCCTGTCTACCACGGCACCGGGGGCCGAAGCAACGGGCCAGGGCCGCTCCTAAGGCGGGGTGGGGCAAGGGAGAAGCCGCGGGGGCCGATACAAAACCGTACCGTTTCAGGATGGTGCACTCCCGGCCCGGAAAATGGCGCCGAACTCCCTTGTCTTCGGCGGCCCGTCCGTTGCATCCTGTTGACGGGAACCGTTCCCTCGATCAGATTGTAGGAGAGGGGTGGGCCATGGCGGTCATCACCATTTCCCGGGGATCCTTCAGCGGCGGCAAGATCCTGGCGGAATGCCTGGCGGAGAACCTCGGCTACCGGTGCGTGGACCGGGACGTCATCGTGGAGCGGGCCGCCGCCTTCGGGGCTTCCCAGGAGGAGATCCGAAACGCCCTCATGGAGCCCCCGAGCTTCTGGGACCGCTTCCGCCACAAGAAGTACATCTACCTGACCCTGGTCCAGGCGGCCCTTACCGAGGAGGTCAAGACGGGAAAGGCCGTCTACCACGGCAACGCCGGCCACCTCCTGCTCAAGGGGGTGAGCCACGTCCTGAGGACGCGGATCATCGCCCCCTTTGAACAGCGCCTGGCCATGGTCCAGGACCGGCTGAAGATGAGCCGGGAGGAGGCGGTGGCCTACATCCAAAAGACCGACCAGGACCGGCGGAAGTGGACCTCCTACCTGTACGGCGTGGACTGGGGGGACCCGTCCCTCTACGATCTGGTGCTCAACCTGGAGTGCCTGGACATCCAGGAGGCCTGCGAGGTCATCGGCTCGGTGGCGCGGCAGAGGGCCTTCGAGGAGACGCCCGAATCCCAGGCGGCCATGGCGGACCTGGCGCTGGCCAGCCGCATCCGGGCGGAGCTGGTGGTCCACCCCCGCACCGCCGGCTTGGAGGTGGACGTGGAGGCCCGGGAGGGAGCCGTCACCATCCGCGGGAAGGTGGGCAGCCGCGAGTTGCTGCAGGAGGTTCAGGAGGTGGTCTGGAAGATTCCGGGGGTCTCGGGCCTGGTCCTGGACGAGACGGCCCACTGAAGGGCCCCGAGGTGGAGCGGAGGGAAGGCGCGAGTCGGGAGGGCGCGGAAGGGGAACGGAGCGGCACCGGGAAAAAAAAGGGGGGACCATGGCCATCTTTTTGCCCATCGCGGGGATCAGCATCAACATCTTCCTCGTCATGGGAGCCGGCGCCCTCGTCGGCTTCATGTCGGGCATGTTCGGGGTGGGGGGAGGTTTCCTGTTGACGCCGATCCTCATCATGATGGGCATTCCGCCCACGGTGGCGGCGGCCTCCGACTCCTGTCAGATCGTGGCGGCCTCGTCGTCGGGGGCGGCGGCCCACTTCCGCCTGGGAAACGTGGACGTGAAGCTGGGCCTCATCCTCCTGCTGGGAGGGCTCACCGGCGGCGCGGTGGGGGTCCGGATCATCAAGGCCTTGAGGGCCCTCGGCAACGCCGACTTCCTCATCACCGTCACCTACGTGGTGGTGCTGGGGAGCGTGGGCTCCTACATGTTCTTTGAGAGCCTAAGCGCGCTGCGGCGCCGGGGAACGGTTCCCCGGAAGTCGGGGAAGGCCGGAAAGCCGGGACTGCTCGCCCGCCTGCCCTTCCAGATGGACTTCCCCACGGCGGGGGTGCGCCACTCGATCTTCGTGCCCTTCGCCCTCTGCATGCTGGTGGGCATCCTGGCGGCCATCATGGGGGTGGGCGGCGGCTTCATCATGGTCCCCATGATGGTCTACCTCCTGAGGATGCCCATGCACGTGGCGGTGGGCACGGACCTCTTCCAGATCTTCTTCACCTGCGCGGGGGTGACCTTCATGCAGGCCACCACCAACCACACGGTGGACCTGGTCCTGGCCATCCTCCTCATGGTAGGGTCCACCATCGGCGCCCAGGTGGGGGCCCGGGTGGGCAAGCGCCTCCACGGGGACCAGCTCAAGATCCTCCTCGCCTCCATTGTCCTTCTGGTCATGGTGAAGATGGCCTGGAGCCTCGTCGCCACGCCGGCGACCCTGCTTTCGTACGCCAAGTCGGGGGGGCACTGACATGAAATCCCGTGCGACGTTGCTGGTTGGCTCGCTGGTGCTGTGGGCGGCGGTCCTGGCGGCCCAGCCCGGGGTGGCTCCCGCCGACGCTTCCGTCACCGTCCGTCCGGCGGTGATTTCGATGGACACCTTCTACGCCGGGGCGGCGGTGGAGGTGGAAGGCCGCGTTCCCGCCGGGTGCGGGGTGGTGGTGGCGGTGAAGGGACCGGCCACCGAGGAGACCTTCAACAAGAAGGGCCGCTTCGGCCCCATCTGGGCCAACGCCGGAAAGGTCCGGATTTCCGGCGTGCCGTCCCTGCACCTCGCCTTCGCCAGCGGAAGCCTCGACGGCCTCCTCGGCCGGGAGGAGCGGGACCGGTACCAGCTCGACCGGAAGGCCATCGAGGCCCAGATGGTGGTGGAGCCGGCCTCCCTTGACCAGCCGGAGGTCCGCCAGAACTACGTGAAGCTGAAGTCCGGCCAGGGAGTCCTCCGGCTGGAGGAGGGTGCGGTCCGGGTGGAGGAAGGCCCCGAGGGCGGACGGTTCCGCCTCTCCTTCCGCTGGCCCAAGGTGGCGCCTCCCGCCGGCTACACCGTGGAGGTCTACGCCTGCCGAGAGGGCCGTGTGGTGGCCCGTGCCGAGACCCCCTTGCAGGTCGTGAAGGTGGGCTTCCCGGAGAAGATGGCCTCCATGGCCCGGGACCGGGCGGTTCTCTATGGGATCCTCTGCGTCCTCGTGGCCACGCTGGCGGGGCTCGGCATTGACTTCGTGGCCTCCAAACTCGGGGGGAAGGTGTCGGCCCACTAGGTCCCGCGGACTTCGGGGGAAGCCCATGGGCGGAGGGAGGGAAAGGCCTCTTCATGATCCGCCGGTGGATGAGGAAGCCTCCGGAACGGCGCGCCTCCGCCGAGGAACGGGCCCGGCGGAAGTACGGCGATTTCCGGTCCCTTCTGGCCGCCAACAACGAGTGCCTCTCCCTCCTGACGTCGCTCCAGGAGGACCTCTCCTACGTGCCGCCCCTCCCCGCCGTGGTGGGAGAGCGGGCGGCGGGGGTCTTCCTCCGCGCTTCGTCCAGCGTGGAGGCCCTGGAGCGCGTCACGGGGAGGTCCTTCCCCTCCTTCCACCGGCTCCTGGAGGCGGGACGGCGCGAGGTGGAGGCCTTCGTCGCCGCCGAGGGGTACCGGGAGACCCCGCCGCTGGCCCTCTCCCTCTCCCGGCTGGACGCCTCCCGGGTGGCCGAGGCGGGGGGCAAGGCGGCCACCCTCGGGGAGGTGGCCAACGGGGTGGGACTTCCCGTCCCCGACGGCTTCGTCCTCACCACCGCGGCCTACTGGCAGACGGTGGGGCTTCCCCTCTGGTCCCGGATCCGGGACACCCTCCGGGATCTGGACCCCGGCGACGAGAAGGCCCTGGCGGAGGCCTCCCGCCGCCTGAGGGAGGCGGTGCTCGCCCTTTCCCTCCCCCGGGCGGTGGAGGTGGCCCTCACCGAACGGGCGAAGGCGCTGGCGCGGGGGCGGGGAGGCTTGGCCGTGCGGTCCAGCGCCGTGGGGGAAGGGGGGCGGCGCACCTTCGCCGGCCAGTTCCTCAGTCTCCTGAACGTGCCTGAGGCCGATCTCCCGAAGGCCTACCTCCAGGTCCTGGCCAGCCGCTTCTCCGAGCGGGCCATCGCCTACCGGCTGGCCCAGGGCATCCGGGAGGTGGAGAGCCCCCTGGCCGTCCTGGTCCTGCCGACGATCCAGGCCCGCGCCGCCGGGATCCTCTACACCCGGGATCCGGGGCGTCCCGCCTCGGGAAACCTCCTGGTGACCGCCACTGCCGGGCTGGCGCTGGACCTGGCGGGAGGAAAGGCCCCCGGCGACCTCTTCGTCGTTTCCCGTTCCCGGTCCCACCCCGTCCTGGAGCGCCGCACGCTGGACAAGCCCGAGCGGGTGGTCCCCTCGCCGGGGGGCGGCCTCGCGAGGGAACGGGTCCCGGAGGAAGAGCAACGGAAGCCCGCCCTCTCCACCGAGGAGCTCCAGATTCTGGCCCACTGGGGGGTCCGGCTGGAGGCCCACTTCGGCGTCCCCCAGGACGTGGAGTGGGTCCTGGACGAGACGGGAGACCTCTACGTCGTGCAGAGCCGGGACCTCCTGGTGGGAAAGGAGCGGACGGCCCTCCGCGGCCGTCCCAAGGCGGTCCCCCTTCTCTCCGGCGGGCGGACGGTCTTTCCCGGCCGCGCCTCCGGGAAGGCGGTGGTGGAGGGCGAGGGGGGGAGACTGGGGCCGGTCCCCGAGGGGACCGTGCTGGTGGTCCGGAGGCCCACGCCGGAGATCGTCCGGATCCTTCCCCGCCTCAACGGGGTGGTGGCCGAGGAGGGCAACGTGACCGGCCACGCCGCCGCCCTCCTCCGGGAGTACGGGATTCCCACTCTCTTCGAGGCCCGGGGGGCCCTCCGCCTGGTCCAGAACGGCGACGCGGTGAGCCTGGACGCGGCGCGGCGGACCCTCTACGGGGGACTGCTCTGGCCGACCGCCGACCGAACGGTGGAGATCGCCGAGCGCTTCGCGCCGGAGAAGTCCGATCCCCTCCACCGGCGCCTCCTGACCCTCCACCTGGGGGACCCCTCGGCCTTCAACTTCCGGCCGGGAGCCTGCCGGTCGGCCCACGACGTCCTCCGGTACTGCCACGAAAAGGCCATCGAGGCGATGTTCAGCCTCAGCGACACCGTGCTGGACCGCTCCCCTGAGGCCGCCCGGCGCCTGGTGGCGGCCACCCCCATCCGGCTCTTCGTGCTGGATCTGGGGGGAGGGGTTCGGGTGACGGAGAGCCCTCCGGGAGAGATCCGTCCCGAGGAAATCGTCAGCCGGCCCTTCCGGGCCCTTTGGCGGGGCGCGAACCACCCCGGGGTCTCCTGGCGCCGGGAGATGCCGGCGAGCCTCAGCGGGCTGGCCTCGGTCATGGCCGGATCCCTTTCCGCCCAGTCGGGCGTCCGGCGGGCCCTGGGGGAGAAGAGCTACCTGCTGGTGGCGGAGAACCACATGAACCTCAACAGCCGGCTGGCCTTCCACTTCACCCTGGTGGACGCCTGCCTGGACGACGAGCCCAACGCCAACTACATCTCCTTCCGCTTCGCCGGCGGGGGGGCCACGCGGTGGCGGAGGAACCTGCGGGCCATCTTCCTGGAGCGGGTCCTTCGGAGCCTGGGCTTCGAGGCCGACCGCCGCATGGACGTGGTGAACGCCTGGCACCGCAAGGGGTCGGCCGAAGCCACCGACCGGGCCCTGGACCTTCTGGGGAGGCTCATGGCCTGTTCCAGCCAGCTGGACATGTACATGGAGAGCGAGGAAAGCATGGAGTGGTACGTGGAGCAGTTCCTCCGGGGGAACTACCGCTTCGAGAACCCCCAGGGGGGGCCGCCGGCGGGGGAGGGAGTGCCCGCCGCCGGCCCCTGAGAACCGTGCAAAGGCGCGGGGCCCCCGAGGCTCCGCAGAGGAGGTCTCGATGCCCATCATCTTCATCAGCAGCCTGCCCTTCGGGGGAGGCGAGCGGCTGGCCCGGAAACTGGCCGAAAGGCTCGGCTACGGGTTCCTCAGCCGGGAGGACGTGGTGGCCAAGGCCACCGAATACGGCGTCCCCGTGGGGAAGCTGGAAGTGGCCATGGTCAAGCGGCCGGCGGTGCAAGAGCGCCTGGCCCGCCTGAAGGAGCGCTACCTGGCGGTGGCCACCTCCGTCCTCTGCGAACGGGCCCGGGAGGGAGACCTGGTCTACTACGGACGGGCGGGCCACTACCTTTTGCCGGGCGTTTCCCACGTCTTGAGGGTCCACGTGATCCCCGATCCCGTCCAGCGGCTGGAAACGGCGGCCCAGCGGATCAAGCTTCCGGAGGAGAAGGCGCGGAAGTTCCTGGCGGAGGTGGACGAGGACATCCGGGCCTGGGTCCGCTTCGTCCACGGCGTGAACCTGGACGACCCCACCCGGTACGACTACGTCGTGAACCTGGAGCGGACCAGCCTGGAAAACGCCGCCTCCGTCCTCTGCACGGTGGCGGGCCTCCCCGACTACCAGCCCACCCCCGCCAGCCGGAAGGTGATGGAGGACCGGCTCCTCCAGGCGCGGGCGCGGATCCAGCTGGTGCTGGACGAGGCGCTCTCGGAGGCGGACCTCACGGTGCGGGCCTCCGATGGCATCGTGACCGTCACCTACATGCCCCGCCAGGCCCACCTTGCTCCCCGGATCGCCGACGTCTTGAAGGACCTGCCCGAATGCCGGGAGGTCCGGTGCACCATGGCCAGCACCAACATCCTCTGGATCCAGGAACGCTTCGACCCGGCGTCGGAGGCCTTCCGCCACGTCACGGAAGTGGCCCGCCGGTGGGGGGCGGCGGTGGAGCTCCTCCGGTACGCCCCCGAGGGCCCGGAGGAGGGGGAGGAGGCGGCGCCCACCCCGGCGCCGCCCGCCGGAAAGGCCGAGGGCGGGGTGGAAGACGACCTCCCAGAGGCCCAGGCCGGCAAGGCCGACAACTCCTTCGAGAGGGCGCTCGATGCGCTGGTTCAAGAAGGGCGGTCGGGAGGAGGCCGCACGGTGGCGGGAGGCCGGGAGCGGCTCCTGGGGGCCATCAGTATTACCGTGCCCTACAGCCTGGTGGTGGTGGGCGACCTCTTCCTGGACAAATCGGCGGCGGCTCGCACGCGCATGACGCGCGAGCTAGCCATGTTCCTGGCGGACCACGTCAAGGCGCCGGTCCTCTCCACCGCCGATCTCTCCTCCAGACTGCACGTCGGAAAAGAAGAGGTGCTCAAAGCGGTGGGGGCGGGGATTGTTTTGCTGCTGATTTTTGGCCTGATCTTCTCTCGGCAGGAAGGGCTCTTGAGCGTACTGGGAGGGGAGGCCCACAAGGCGGCCCCCTGGGTCGCCTCGCTCCTGGTGGCCTTCCTGGCACCCGTCGTTTCGGTCCTTTACGGCAGCCTGCTCGCCTCGGCCATGAAGTGGCTAAAAATGGATTAGGGGGAGGGAGAAAACATGCCCGTGCTCATGAATGGTCTCTTCATCCACCTTACGTGGGCCAACGCCCTGGTGCTGGTGCTTTTGGGCCTCGTGGGCGGTGTGATCAGCGGCTTCGCGGGGAGCGGGGCCGCTTTCATCATGACGCCGGGGATGATGAACCTCCACGTTCCAGGCGTCGTGGCCGTGGGAAGCAACATGGCCCACCGGTTCGGCAACAACATGATGGGGGCCAGGCGTCACGCCGGGCTCGGCAACGTAGACAAACGCCTCTCGATCCTTCTGCTCGTGACGGCCCTCGTCGGGGTTCAGGTGGCTGTGTGGATCAACAGCAGGCTCTTCAAGATGGGCGGCGGGGAGGGCCACGAGGGCGCCGGCGGGGCCATGTCCAACCTTTACATCAGCCTTATCTTCATCGGCGTCCTGAGCTTTGTGGGCTCCTTCATGTTAAGGGACGCCCTGCGCCCCCGCGACGGCAAGGAGGGCGGCGGTCCTTCCATGAAGCTCGCCAATATGATTTCAAACATTACCCTGCCCCCCATGGTCTATTTCCCCGTAGCCGACGTGCGAGTTTCCCTCTGGCTTGTCCTGCTTCTTGGTCTGGTGGTGGGCTTCCTCGACGGCACGGTGGCCATCGGGGGCTTTCTCGGTGTGCCGGCCATGATCTACCTCTTTGGGGTGCCTACAACGGTGGCCACGGGAAGCGAGTTGTTCATGGCCATGTTCGGCGGGGCTTGGGGCGCCATCAGTTACGCCTATCAGGGCTTCGTGGATCTTCGGCTCTCGTGCTTGCTGTTGCTCGGGTCCCTCATGGGGGTCTATATCGGGGCATACGGAACCAAGGTCGTGAAGGAGGTCTTGGTGCGCCTGGTGGCGAGCAGCATCATTTTGCTCTGCGTGCTGAGCCGCGCCGTAGCCGTTCCCGTTTACCTGCGCCAGCTGCACTATCTTCAATTTAGGGAAGAGTGGGAACCGTGGCTCAAGGGGGCGAGTACGGCCATCCTTTTCGCCGCCGGCATCGGCGGAACCGGCTTGGTTCTTTTCCACGTGGTCAAGGCCACCTTGGAGCGCCGGAAGGTTCATTCGACGCTACTGGTCCGCAAGGCGGAGGGCGACGGGAGGGTATCGTAGAAGAAGACGGAGGAGAGAAAAGGTGGCCCGCGGTGGCCTGGAGGCCTTTCGGGCCTTTCCTTGCCGCCGTCTCTCCTCCTTGGGTGGAGGGCTGAGGTTCGGGGGCTGACGCGGTGGGGGATGGCGCTTTCCTCCATCCTTTGCCCAGGGAAGGACGGAGCCATGAACGAGCGGCTGAATGTACTGGTCCTGGACGACGAGCCCATCGTGGGCAAGCGGCTCCAGCCGGCGCTGGCCAAGGTGGGGTGCGACGTGGAGGTCTTCGACGCGCCGGAGCCGGCGCTGAAGAGGATCCAAGAGAAAGAGTTTCACATCGTCGTCACCGACATCCGCATGGAGGACATTGACGGGATCGAGGTCCTGGAAAGGGTCATGGCCCTCCATCCGCGGACCAAGGTGATTATGATCACCGGTTACGCCACGGTGGAGGTGGCCCGGGAAGCCATGGCCAAGGGGGCCTTCGACTTCATCGCCAAGCCCTTCAAGCCCCAGGAGCTGAGGGACGTCATCGCCAAGGCGGCCGAGAGCCTGGGGTTCCATGGCCTTCGTGAGGCCGGCGTGGAATGAGCGGGGAAGAGGAAGGGACGGCCATGGGCCTCGAAGAGCGGGGGCCCTCCGAGGAGGGGCGCGCGGCGGACCGCGCCCTTCTCCACCGTCCGGGCATCAGCATCCGCACCCGCCTCACCCTGGGGTTCCTCGCCTTCTTCTTCCTGAGCGCCGCCGTGACGGTGGCGGCGTGGTACATGCTGGACCGGCTGGAGGTCCGCATCCGCTTCCTGGAGGCCGCCGACCGGTACACGCTGGAGATCCAGCAAGCCCGGCGCTTCGAGAAGAACCACTTCCTCTACGGGACGCCCCTCTCGGACGTGGAGGAACACGCCGAGAACGCCGAGGCCCTCCTCCAGAAGAGCGAGGAGGAGGCGGGAAGAATCCTCTCCCGCCGGGACTTCGCCCTCATGCGGGAACACCTGCGGACCTACCGGGGGCTTCTCCGGGAGCTGGACGCGCTGGAGCGGGCCGGCGGGACGAACGGGCCCCGCCGGGCGGAGATCGAGGCCGAACTCCGGAACCACGGTACCCAGATGGTGACCTTCGCGCTGGAGCTGGCCCAGAAGGAAAAGGCCAACGTGGCCGCCACCCTGGCGCTCTTTCACCGCCTTCCCGCGGTCTTCCTCGTCGTCCTCCTGGTCCTGGTGGTGCTGACGGCCAACTTCCTGGCCCGGCAGATGCTGGGGCCCCTCACCCGCCTCATGGCCGCCACGGAGCGCATCGCCCGGGGGGACTTCTCCCCCATCGTTCCCGCCCGCCGGTACCGGGACGAGTTCACCAACCTGGCGGTGGCCCTCAACACCATGATGCGGGAGCTGGTCCACCGCCAGGAGATCCTCGTCCAGTCCCACAAGCTCCAGGCGGTGGGGACCCTCACCGCCGGGGTGGCCCACGAGCTCAACAACCCGCTCAACAACATCGTGCTCACCGCCGAGATGCTGAAGGAGGACTACCCCACCCTCTCGGACCGGGAGCGCCTGGAGATGGTGGAGGACCTGGTGGGCCAGGCGGAGCGGGCGCAGAAGATCGTGAAGAACCTCCTCGATTTCGCGCGGCAGGGGGAAATCGCCGCCGAGCGGCTGGATCTCGGGGAACTTCTCCGCCATACGGTGAGCCTGGCGGGGAACCAGGTCCGAATGAAGGGGGCGCGGATCCAGCTGGAGGTGCCTCCGGGCCTGCCGCCCCTCCACGGGGACAGGCAGTCTCTCGTCCAGGTTTTCCTCAACCTGATCCTCAACGGCGTGGATGCGGTGGCCAAGGGGGGCCACGTGTGGGTGGAAGCGCGGGAATCTTCGGAGTACGCGGGCTTCGTGGAGGTGCGGGTTCGGGACGACGGCCACGGCATCCCCTCCCACGTCCTGCCGCACATCTTCGACCCCTTCTTCACCACCAAGGCCCGGGGGAAGGGGACGGGCCTCGGCCTCTCGGTGAGCCTCGGCATCGCCCGGCAGCACGGGGGCGACATCCGTGCGGAGAGCCTGCCGAGGCGGGGGGCCCTCTTCACCGTCCTCCTGCCGGCGTCCCGCGTTCCCGCCGGCGGCGCGGAGCCCGGGGGGAGGGAGCCCGAAAGGGCGGTAGAATGACCGCGGAAGGCCGAACGACCATGGAAGAGCGAGCCGGGAGCCCCCTGCCTTTACCCCCATCCTCTCCCCACGCCGTTTCGGAGTTCGCCGAGGCGCGAAGGGCCCTTCTCGGCCGGCCGCGCCTCAGTATCCGGCTGCGGCTGGCGGTGGGGCTCCTCCTCTGCTTTCTCCTCTGCGCCGCCTACGCCTGGACCTCCTGCCGGCCGGGGGCGGGGCCGGCCTCGGCCGATTTGTCCATCGTTCTGCTCGTCCTCCTGTTCTTCGCCTTCGTGGTCATCACCCTCCTCTTCGACCGGGCCCTCATGGGGCCCATCCACCGCTTCGAGACCTATACCGAGCGCATCTCCCGGGGGGACTTCCGGCCCATCGGCCCCTCGCGCTGGTACCGGGACGAGTTCACCGACCTGGCCCTGGCGGTGAACCGCATGCTGGAGGAGCTGGCGGCCCAGCAGCGGCACATGGTCCAGGCGGCCAAGATGACCACCGTGGGAACCCTCACCTCCGGCATTGCCCACGAGCTGAACAACCCCCTCAACAACATCGCCATCACCACCGAGGCCCTCATGGAGGACTTCAAGCGCCTCTCCGACGGGGAGAAGTGGAAGCTCCTCCAGGACATTTACTTTGAGACCGAGCGAGCGGGGGAGATCGTCAAGAGCCTCCTGGACTTCACGCGGGAGGAGCGGGCCGAATGGGGACCGGTGGACCTTCGGGAGGTGGTGGAGTCCACCCGGCGGATCCTCCAGAACGAGATGGCCCTCGGCAACGTGGTCTTCGAGGCGCGGTTCCCCGACGCCCTTCCCCCGGTCCGGGGCGCCCTCAACCCCTTACGGCAGGTGTTCCTGAATCTCTTCGTGAACGCCCTCCACGCCATGCCGGAGGGGGGGCGCCTGACGGTGGAGGCCAAAGCCTCCCCCGGCAAGGTCTGCGTGGAGGTGACGGACACCGGCAGCGGCATCCCGCCGGAGGTGCTCCCCCACATCTTCGACCCCTTCTTCACCACCAAGGAGCCGGGAAAGGGAACGGGTCTTGGGCTCAGCGTCTCTCTGAGTATCGTGAGAAAGCACGGCGGGGAGATCCAGGTTTTCAGCGAACCGGGGAAGGGGACGACCTTTCACCTCTGCCTGCCGGCGGCGTCCCCCCCATCGGAGAATCCATAGGAGCGTTCCATGGCGGACAGAAAGCGGGTGATGGTCCTGGACGACGAGCCCATCGTCGGGGAGCGGCTGAAGCCGGTCCTGGAACGGGAGGGTTTCGAGGTGGAGGTCTTCACCGAGAGCGAGGGGGCCCTCCAGCGGCTCGCCGAGACGGCCTTCTCGGTGATCGTCACCGACCTCAAGATGAAGGGCCCGTCGGGGATGGACATCCTCCGGTTCGTGAAGGAGAAGGCCCCCCAGACGGCGGTCATCGTCATCACCGGCTACGCCACCATCGAAACCCACCGGGAAGCCGAGGCCCACGGCGCCCTGCACTTCGTGGCCAAGCCCTTCAAGATGCAGGACCTGGCACGGCTCGTGGCCAAGGCGGCGAAGTAGGGGAGGGGATGACCCTGTTCCTTCCGGTGGCGGGCCTGGCCATCAACCCCCTTCTCCTCGTGACGGCCGGCCTTCTCGTGGGCTTTCTCTCGGGCCTCCTGGGCGTGGGCGGCGGCTTCCTGCTGACCCCGCTGCTCATCTTGATGGGATTGAGCCCGGCGGTGGCGGCGGCCTCCGGCACGAACGCCCTGGTGGGCACAGGGGCTTCGGGCCTCCTGGCCCACCTGAGGCAGAGAAACGTGGACTTCCGGCTGGGGCTGGTCCTCCTGGCCGGGGGCGTGCTGGGGGGCGCCGCGGGGACCACCTGGGTGAGGGCCCTCCGGCAAGAGGGAAGCCTGGACGCGGTCATCGTGGGGCTCTACGTCCTCTTCCTGGGAGCCCTCGGCCTCTTGCTCTTCTCCGAGGGGCTCCTCGCCCGGGTCCAGACCACGGCGGAGGAAGGGGAGCAGGCCCCCGCCATCCCCGGCTGGGTCTCGCGCCTTCCCTTCCCCATGTCCTTTCCCGCGTCCGGGATCCGGGTCTCTCCGGTCGTTCCCCTCCTCCTGGGCGCCCTGGTGGGCCTCCTGGCGGCCTTCATGGGGGTGGGGGGCGGCTTCTTCCTGGTGCCGGCCCTCACCTTCCTGCTGGGGGTTCCCATGCGGGTGGTGGTGGGGACGAGCCTCTTCCAGGTCCTCTTCACCGCCCTGGGCGTGACGGTCCTGCAGGCCTGGCTCAACGGGACGGTGGACGTGGTGGTGGCGCTGGGCATCCTGGCCGGCTCGGCGGTGGGGGCCCAGGGAGGGGCCGCCGTGAGCCGGAAGCTGCAAGGAAAGGAACTGCAGATTGTCTTCTCCCTGCTCCTCCTCGCCCTCTCCTTCCGGATGCTGAACGACCTCCTGGCCCTGCCCCGGTTCTTCCTGGTTCCTGGAGGGGGCCACCCATGAGGGCGGCGGGGCTCCTCCTGCTCCTGGGCACCTTTGCCGCGGCCCTCCCGGCCCGGGGGGACCTCCGCCTCGAGGCCTCGCCGGCGGAGATCCGGGAAGGGCTGGGCTGGTCGGGCGGGACGCTGCGGGTCCGGGGGGAGGCCCGCCCCGGAGACGGCGTCGTCGTGCGGGTCCTGGGCGAGGTCCGGAAGGAGACGTGGGTCTTGAAGCGGCGGAGCGGGCCCTTCTGGCTCCCCGGGGAGCGGGTGGCCCTCGCCGGGGCGCCGGAGGTCTACCTCCTCCAGGCGGAGCGGCCGCTGGAGGAGCTGCTCCTGCCGGAGGAGGCCCGAAGGGCGGGCCTCGGCGAAGGGGCCCTGGAAGAGGCCCTGGGCCTCGCGGGGGACCGCAGCTACCTGGCGTCGGAGCTCTTCCGGCAGTGGCGGGCCTCGGGCAGGCTGGCCGCCGGCGAGGGGGGGATCTCCCGGCAGGGGGAGCACTTCGAAGCCGCCTTCGCCCTTCCGGCAAGCCTTGCGGAGGGCACGCTCCGGGTGGAGGCCTTCGCCTGCCGGGAGGGGCGGATCGGGGATCGGGGGACCGTCGGTGTGCCTGTCCGAAGAGAAGGCCTGGCCGCTTTCCTGGCGGAGGCCGCCCGCCGCCGCCCCGCCCTCTACGGCCTGGGGGCAGCCCTGCTGGCCCTCGCCGTGGGGCTCCTGGTGGGGGTGGCCTTCCCCCACGGGCGGGCCCACTGAGGCGCTTCAGAGCGCCTTCACCCGCTCCACCACCTCCCGCAGCCGGAAAGGCTTGGCTACGATCTCGGCCACGCCGGCCTTGCGGAGGGATTCCCAAGTCTCCCGGTCGGCGTAGCCGGTAATCACCAGCAGGCGCGTCTCGGGGAAACTCCGGCGGACCTCCCGCACGAGGTCCATGCCGGTGGGGGGGCGCATCTTGAGGTCCGTGACCACCACGTGGAAGGGCCGCTCCCGCAAGGCCCGCAGGGCGGCGGCACCCTCGGTGAAGCCCTCCACCTCGAAACCCTCCCGCTTCAGCGCCTCCGTCAGGCGCTCCACCACGATGGGTTCGTCGTCCAGGACGAGGACGCGCCGTTCGCCTTCGGTCATGGGGCCCCCTCCTTCCGGGCACCCCGGGCTGGAAAGACGAGCCGGACGGTGGTCCCCCGCCCAACCACGCTGTCCACGTGGATCTCCCCCCCGTGGCGCCGCACGATGCCGTGGCAGATGGCCAGTCCCAGCCCCGTCCCCTTCCCCCGCTCCTTGGTGGTGAAGAAGGGGTCGAAGAGATGGGGGAGGGCCTCGGGGGGGATGCCCGTCCCTTCGTCGGTGACCTCCACCCAGACCTTGCCGGTGGGGAAGGTTCCGCCGTCCACCCGGAGGCGCCCGCCCCCGGGCATGGCCTGCACGGCGTTCAGGAAGAGGTTGAAGAAGAGCTGGCGCAGGGCGTCGAGGTCCCCCTCCACCTCTGGCAGGTCCTGGGGCAGAAGGTTGGTGAAGACCACGCCCGAGAGGGCCATCTCGTTCCGGAGGAGGTCGGCGGCCCCCTCCACCGCTTCGGCCAGGCGAAGGGGCTCGAGGCGCGGCGGCTCGTCTCGGGTGAAGTCCAGAAGGCCCCGGACGATGGCGTCGGCCCGCTGGGCCTCCCGGTAGACGTCCTCCAGGAGCTTCACCTTTCGGGCGTCCCCCACGTCCCGGCACTCGTCGAGGAGGGCCTCCACGGTGATGGAGATGTTGTTGAGGGGGTTGTTCAGCTCGTGGGCGATGCCGGCGGTGAAGGTGCCCAAGGCCGCCAGCTTCCCGGCCCTCGTCACCTGGGCCTCCCGGGCGCGGAGTTCGAAGAGCATCCGGTTGACCGCCATAGCCAGGTCGGAGAACTCGTCCCGGTAAGGCTTGGCCGGGGTGATGGGGCTGAAGTCGCCGGCGGCGATCCGCCGGGTGTAGCCCCGGAAGCGGTCCAGGGAGAGGCTGATGGTGCGGCCCAGGACCCGGACCACCCAGTAGATGATCCCCAGCAGGAAGGCCAGGGAGGCGAAGGGCAGGGCCTGGGTGAGGACGAGGACCCTCTCGGTGCGTGCCGACTGGCGGCCCACGATCCGTTCGAGGACCTCGAGGGCCTCCGCGCCGTCCCTCTCCAGGGCCGTCTCCAGGTCCATCCGCGCCTTCGGCTCCCAGGCGCCAAAGCGCTCCAGCGCCGAGGCTTCGGCGAGACCCTGGGCCAGCCGGCGGAGGCGGCTCCCCAGGAGCGCCAGCTCCGATGGGCCCGCCGCCGCGAGGAAGGCGGGGGCCTTCTCGTGGTACAGGTCCAGGGCGGCCTCGGCGTCCCTCCGGGCCTCCTCGATTCCCTTGCCCTCCCGGAAGAAGTCCCGGGCGTGGCTCCGGGCGCCGTGGACTTTTGACTCCACGGCGGCGGCCGCCGCCAGCGCCGAGAGGCCCGATCGGGCGCCGTGCAGAAGCCCGAGGCTCCCCGCCGCCGTGGCCGCCACCAGAAGGAAGCACAGGAGAAACCCTCCGGCGATGCGGGCCCGGATGGAGAGCAGGGGGCGGTCCAGGAAGGCCCGCTCCGCCTCCCGAAGCCTGGCCGCCTCCTCGGCTCCCAGGGTGAATTCCGGGTGGTCTTGTGGCTCGCCCTCCCGACGCTCTTCCATCGTTCGCCTCGGGGCGATTGTAGCGCCCCCGGCTTGCAGAAAGGAAGTCCGGGCGCCGTTCCTCCCCCGAGGGTTCTCTGGTAGCCTGGAGCGGTGACGGAACGCGCGCGGCTTCGCATCCGGTGCCGGGGGGTGGTCCAGGGGGTCGGATTCCGGCCCGCCGTGTACCGGCTCGCCGCTTCCCTGGGGCTTTCGGGATGGGTCCTCAACGGCCCCGACGGCGTGGTGCTGGAGGTGGAGGGCCCGGAGGAGGCGGTGGAGGGCTTCGCCGGGCGGCTCCGGGAAGCCCTGCCGCCCCTGGCCCGGCTGGACGAGGTGTCGGAGTCCCGGATCTCCCCCCTGGGGGAAGAGGGCTTTCGGGTTCTGGAGTCGGAGACAGGCCCCCGAAAGAGCGCCCTGGTTCCCCCCGACGCAGCCCTCTGCGCCGACTGCCGGCGGGAGATGGAGGACCCCGGCGACCGCCGCCACCGTTTTCCCTTCACCACCTGCACCAACTGCGGGCCTCGCTTCACGCTGGTCCGGGCCCTCCCCTACGACCGGGAGCGGACCTCCATGGCCTGCTTCCCCCTCTGCCCTCCCTGCCGGGCGGAGTACGAGGACCCCGGAAACCGCCGCTTCCACGCCGAACCGGTCTCCTGCCCCGCCTGCGGCCCCCGCCTCTGGCTGGCGGGCCCTTCGGGTAAGACGCTGGCGGAGGGGCCGGCGGCCCTGGAGGAGGCCCGGAGGGCCCTCTGCCGGGAAGAGATCGTGGCCGTCAAGGGGCTGGGGGGCTTCCAACTGGCCTGCCGGGCCGACCGTTCGGGGCCGGTGCTCCGGCTGAGGGAGAGAAAGCGCCGTCCTTCCAAGCCCTTCGCGGTTATGGCGCGGGACCTCGCGGCGGCCCGGCGCCTGGCCCGGCTCCACCCCGCCGACGAGGAACTCCTCCTCTCCCCGCGGGGTCCCATCGTCCTGGCCCCCAAGGCCTCCCCCTTTCCCCTCGCGGAGGCGGTGGCGCCGGGCCTGGGGGACGTGGGCGTGATGGTGCCCACCACGCCCCTCCACGTGGAGCTCTTTCGCGGCGCACCCTACGACGCCCTCGTCATGACCTCCGGAAACCTCTCCGACGAGCCCATCGCCCTGGGAAACCGCGAGGCCCTCTCGCGGCTGAAGGGCCTCTCGGACCTCTTTCTCCTCCACGACCGGGACGTGGTCCGGAGGACCGACGACTCGGTGGTGCGGGCCGTTCCCCGGGGCCACGCCGTGGTGCGGCGCTCCAGGGGGTACGTCCCCGAGGCCCTTCCCTTGGGCCGGAGGCTTTCCGAACCCCTGGCGGCCCTCGGAGGACACCTCCAAGCCGCCGGGGCCGTGGCGGTGGGCGAGGAGGTCTTCCTCACCCAGCACGTGGGGGACCTGGACACCGACGGGGCCCGGGCCTTTCTGCGGGAGGCCCTTTCGGGGATGGAGGAGTTTCTGGAGGTCCGGCCCCGCCTGCTGGCGGTGGACCTCCACCCCGACTACCCCAGCACGTGGCTGGGGGAGGCCCTGGCCCGGGAGCGGGGGGGAAGGCTCCTCCGCCTCCAGCACCACGCCGCCCACGGCGCGGCGGTCCTGGGCGAACACGGACGGCGCCCGGAGCCGGGACGTCCTTGCCTCTGCCTGCTCCTGGACGGGACGGGATTCGGCCCCGACGGGACGGCCTGGGGCGGAGAGTGGCTTCTCCTGCACGAAGGGGGTCGCTGGGAGCGGCGGATGCACCTGGAGGCCGTTCCGCTGGTGGGGGGGGAGGCGGCCGTCCGGGAACCCTGGCGGGTGGCGGCGGCGGCCCTGGCGCGGGAGGGCTTTTCCGACTGGGAGGCCCTTCCCCTCGGCGCCATCGTCCCACCGGCGCGGCTCCGGGCGGTGGCGGCTCTGGCCAGGGGTCCCTGGCCCCGGGCCACGGGGGCGGGGCGGCTCTTCGAGGCGGCGGGCGCCCTCCTGGGTCTCGCGGCGGAGAACGGCTACGAAGGGGAGGCGGCGGTCCGGCTCGAAAGTCTGGCCGCGGCGGCCCGGGAGGAGGAGCCGTGGGAGTCCCCGTCCCTCTCCTCCGAGGGGGGCCTGGTCGTCCTGCCCTTCGGCGGGCTTCTCCTGGCTGCGGCCCGGCGTCTGGTGGAGGGAGAGGCCCCCGGGCGGGTGGCGGCGGGCCTGCACGCCACCTTCTGCCGACTGGCGGCGGAGGCGACGGGCCGGGTCCTTCCGGAGGGAAGCGCCACCGTGGCGGCCGGCGGGGGATGCCTGATCAACCGTCTTCTCCGGGAGGGGCTCCGGGAGGCCCACTCCCGGACGGGGGTGGAACTCCTCCTGCCGTGGCGGGTTCCGCCGGGCGACGGGGGCCTCGCCTACGGGCAGGCGGTCCTCGCCGCCTGGTGCGCCCCTTGACCGCGGCGCTGCGGAGGGCCATCTTTAGGACTCGAACGCCTGGACAATGCTTGGAGGAGGGTCCATGTGCCTGGCCATTCCCATGAAGCTGGTGAAGAAGGACGGCTGGCAGGGGGAGGTGGAACTCCGGGGAGTCCGCCGCACCGTTTCCCTCATGCTCCTCGAAGAGGCGGAGGTGGGGGACCACCTGCTCATCCATGCCGGGTACGCCATCGGGAAGGTGGACGAGGAGGAGGCCCGGCTCACCGTGGAGGGGCTGGAGCGGCTGGCCGGCGCCATGGACGGCGAGGCTCCCTGATGGAGGAGACCCTCCTCTACGACCGCCGCACCGTGGAGGCCCTGCGGGCGGCCATTGCCCGGGAGGTGGACCGCCTCGGCAGACCGCTCCAGATCATGGAGGTCTGCGGCACCCACACCCACGCCATCGCCGAGGCCGGGCTCCGAGAAGCGTTGAAGCCCGGCGTCCGCCTAATCTCCGGGCCTGGCTGTCCCGTCTGCGTCACCCCCGTCTCCTACCTGGACCGGGCCGAGGCCCTGGCGAGAAACCACGGCGCCCTCCTCTGCACCTTCGGCGACCTCTTCCGGGTCCCCTCCAGCACGGGGAGCCTCGAACGCCTCCGGGCGGAGGGTGCCGACGTGCGGATCCTCTACTCTCCCCGGGACGCCCTCGCCGTGGCCCGGGACAATACAAGCCGTCCGGTGGTCTTCCTGGCGGTGGGCTTCGAGACGACGGCGCCGACGGTGGCGGCGGCCCTCTTGGAGGCCGAAAGCCTCGGCCTCGGCAACTTCTACCTCCTGCCGGGCCACAAGACCGTGCCCCAGGCCCTCCGTCTCCTGGCCGCCGATCCCGCCCTCCGGCTGGACGGCTTCCTGCTCCCCGGCCACGTCTCGGTGGTGACGGGGGCGGGGGCCTTCGCCTTCCTGGGTCGGGAATTCGGCCTTCCCTCGGCGGTGGTGGGCTTCACCCCCGCCGACATCCTCCGTGGGGTGCTGGAGATTGCCCGGCAGAGGGCCGAGGGAAGGGCGGAGACGGCTAACCTCTACGGGCGCGTGGTGACGGAGGAGGGGAACCCCCGGGCCCGGGCCCTGATGGAACGCCTCTTTCGTCCCTGCGACGCCGAATGGCGCGGGCTGGGAGTCATTCCCGGCTCGGGGCTCGGCCTGGCGGAAGAAGCGGCCCCCCACGACGCTTCCCTCCTTCCGGCGGAGGTGCCGCCTCCCCGGGAACCCCGGGGGTGCCGGTGCGGCGAGGTGCTCAAGGGCGCCGTGGAGCCGCCCCAGTGTCCCCTCTTCGGCAAGCCCTGTACCCCCGACCTTCCGGTGGGGGCCTGCATGGTCTCCAGCGAAGGGACCTGCGCCGCCTGGTACCGCCACGAGCGGTGGCGGCTGGAGGGGTTCCCGTGAGCCGCCCCGACCGGATCCTCATGGGACACGGAGCCGGGGGAAGGCTCACCCGGGAACTGGTGCGGGAGGTCTTCCTCCCCGCCTTTGCCAACGAGGCCCTTTCCGTCCTCTCCGATTCCGCCCTGCTTCCCGCCTGGCCGGGGGGGCGACCGGCCCTCACCACCGACGCCTTCGTGGTGGACCCGCCCGTCTTCCCCGGCGGAGACGTGGGGCGCCTGGCCGTCTGCGGCACCGTGAACGACCTGGCGGTGGCGGGTGCCCGGCCCCTCTGGCTCTCCTTCGCCCTGGTCCTGGAGGAGGGGGCGGAGATGGCCTTCGTAGAACGGTGCGCCCGCAGCGCCGCCGAAGCGGCCCGAGAGGCGGGAGTTTCCATCGTTGCCGGGGACACCAAGGTGGTTCCCCGCGGGAAGGGGGATCGCCTCTACGCCGTGACGGCCGGGATCGGCGCCGTTCCCGAAGGCCGCGACTGGGGGGACCACCGGATCGAAGCGGGGGACCGGATCCTCGTCACCGGCCCCGTGGGCGACCACGGCGCCGCCGTCATGGCCTGCCGCCACGGCCTCTCCGCCGAGGGCCTCCGCTCCGACGTGGCGCCTCTCGGCGGGCTGGTGGAAGTCCTGGCGGCGTCGGGGGCGGAGGTCCACGCCCTCCACGACCCCACCCGGGGAGGGGTGCTGGTGACCTGCCACGAGGTGGCCGAGCGGTCGGGCCTGAGGATGGTCCTCTCCGAGCGGGACCTACCGGTGCGCGGGGAGGTGCGGGCCGTCTGCGACCTCCTGGGGCTCTCGCCCCTTTCCAGCCCCTGCGAGGGCCGGGCCCTGGTTTGGGTGCGGGCGGAGGACGCCCCACGGGCGCTGGAGGCCCTCCGGAAACACCCGTTGGGGCGGGAGGCGGCGGAGGCGGGACGGGTGGAGGCGCCGGCGGCCGGCCGTTCGCCGGTGGCCCTGGAGACGGTTTCGGGGGAGGAGCGTCCTCTGGACCTCCTCTCGGGGGCCGAGCTTCCCCGGATCTGCTGAGGGCCCGGGGGAGGCGGGGAGCGGTCCATGGCGGGCGAGGGGGGCGGGCATCGTGCATGAATGGTCCCTGGCCACGGCCCTGGTTCAGGCCGCCGAAGAGGAGGCGCGGCGGCGGGGGGCCTCCCGGGTCCTCTCCGTGGCGGTGACGGCGGGCTTTCGCACCGGCGTCGTCCCCGAACTTCTGGAGCGGGCCTTTGAGGCCGCTCGGGAGGGTACCCTCCTGGCGGGGGCGACCCTGGAGGTGGAGGTGGTGCCCCTGCGCCTTCGGTGCCGGACCTGCGGCGCCGAAGAGGAGGAGATGACCTTCCTTCTGGTCTGCCCTCGGTGCGGCGGCCCGGAGGTGGAGGTCCAGTCCGGCGACGGGCTGGTCCTAAGGTCCCTGGAACTGGAGATCCCGGAAGGGTGAAGGAGGCGGCCATGTGCGAGACCTGCGGATGCGGACTCCCTGACGCGGCAAAGCGGGAGGCCCGGGAGGGGGCGGACCGCGAACATGACCACGACCACGGCCATCCCCACGGAGACCGAGGGATCCGGAGGGAGGAGGTCCTCCTCTACCGCAACCTGATGGAGTCCAACGAGCGCACGGCGAGGGCCAACCGGGAACATCTCTTGGAGCACCGGGTCCTGGCGGTGAACCTCATGTCCGGTCCCGGCGCCGGAAAGACGGCCCTCCTGGAGGCGCTGGTCCAGGCCGCCGGGGGAAGCCTGCGCATCGGCGCCATCGAGGGGGACCTGGCCACCGACCGGGACGCCGTCCGGCTGCGGGCCCTGGGCATCCCCGTCCACGCCGTCACCACGGGTTCCACCTGCCATCTGGACGCCGCCATGGTCCACGAGGCCCTCCACGCCCTGCCCCTGGGGGAGCTGGATCTCCTCTTCGTGGAGAACGTCGGGAACCTCGTCTGCCCGGGCCTGTACGACCTGGGGTGCCACCTCAACGGCGTACTCCTTTCGGTGACGGAGGGCGACGACAAGGTCGCCAAGTACCCGGTGGCCTTTCGCAACGCGCAGTTCTTCTGCATCACCAAGACCGACCTCCTGCCTCACGTGGCCTTCGATGCCGAGCGGCCCCGGCGGGAGGCGCGGCTCCTCAAGGGGGACCTCCGCCTCTTCGCCTGCTCGGCGAGGGAGCCCGAGACCGTCGCCCCCCTCCTGGAGTACTTCCGGGAGGCCCGCCGGGTGCTCCTCTGAAGGCCTCGGCGGCGGAGGCCGCGGGGGAAGGCGCGGGCGAAAAAGTCAAAAGTGAAAAGTGAAAAGAAAAACTCCCGATCTCCCTGGCCTCCTTGTTCAGGACTTTGGTTTTTTCCCCATCCCCTCATCCCGTCTCCGCCTTTTCCCCTTTCCGCGTTTTCTTGGGGCCATCGTGCCGGGGGAGCTGCCGCCGGGCGCGCACCTTTTTCTGTGAGTGAGCAATCCCTAGCAATTCTTCCGTTTCGTATTTTTCAAGATTCTGGTTCTTTTGCCTCGTGAGCATCCGCAATCGTAACATAAAGAAACAATCGGGATGCCCCAACCTTGCCCTTTACCCCACCGTGAGAACGCCCATAACACCCTGAAACAAAACGGGTTCTGTTTCACTTGACATTGCCCGTGGGCCACTCTATCTTTCATGCAGATTTTTCGGTTTCGGGGGGGTCGCGTGAAACAAGGAGGTGGCCATGGGAAAGCCGAGGCGTTTTCCGAATGAGAGTGCGCGTTCTCGGGATGGGTCGTGTACCTGGGAAGGTGTGGAAAGGAGGGACTTTCTCAAGGTTTGCATGATGGCGGCGGCCTCGGTGGGGCTCCCGGCCTGGACGGCCAGGGTCTGGGCCGAGAACGCCGCCAAGGGCCTCAAGCCGTCGGTGATCTGGCTGCACTTCCAGGAGTGCACGGGGTGCACCGAGTCGCTCCTCCGGACGAGCCACCCCAAGGTGGCGGAGCTGATCCTCGACCTCGTCTCCCTGGACTACTGCGAGACCCTCTTCGCCGCCGCGGGCTACCAGGCGGAAGAGGCCCTCAAGGACGCCATGGAGAAGAACGCCGGGAAGTACATCTGCGTCATCGAGGGCGGCATCCCCACCAAGGACAACGGCGTCTACTGCAAAATCGGAGGGCGGACGGCCCTGGAGATCGTCCACGAGGTGGCCGACAAGGCCGGGGCGCTCATCGCCATCGGCTCCTGCGCCTCCTGGGGGGGGATCCAGTCGGCCGACCCCAACCCCACCGGCGCCAAGGGCGCGCCGGAGGTCCTGGCCGGAAAGACGGTGGTCACCATCCCCGGATGCCCCGCCAACCCCTACAACTTCCTGGGGGTGGCCCTCCAGTACGCCGTCTTCGGGACGCTTCCTGCCCTGGACGATCTGGGCCGGCCCAAGTTCGCCTACGGACGGGTGATCCACGAGGACTGCCCGAGGCGGCCCCACTTCGACGCCGGGCGCTTCGCCCAGCGGTTTGGAGACGAGGGCCACCGCCTGGGGTACTGCCTCTACAAGCTGGGGTGCAAGGGCCCCGTGACCCACGCCAACTGCTCCATCCAGCGCTTCGGCGAGGTGGAGGCCTGGCCCATCGGCCTGGGGCACCCGTGCGTGGGGTGCACCGAGCAGAAGGTTCTGTGGCGGGTTCCCATCCACGAGACGGTGGAGATTTCCCGGCCCACGCCGCCCGACGTGTACCCCGACCTCAAGGGGCACCAGGGCAAGGTGGGGCCCATCGCCACGGGGGTGGCCGGTCTGGTGGGCGGCGCCCTCATCGGGGCGGGTCTGGCGGGTGCCAAGAAGGTGGCCGCCGAGCCCGAAAAGGAGAAGTGAGATGACCGTGGACCGACGCACCGCCCTCAAGGCCCTCGCCGGGGTGGGCGCGGCCGCGGCCGCCGGAAGCGCGGTTTCGGTGGAGGCCCGGGAAAGACGGACCGCCCCCCCCGACGCCATCGGGATGCTCTACGACGCCACCCTGTGCATCGGCTGCAAGACCTGCGTGGTGGCGTGCAAGGAGGCCAACGGCCTTCCCCCCGATTGGGACCGCGACCGCCTCTACGACGCCCCCAAGGACCTGAGCGCCGTCACCAAGAACATCATCAAGCTCTACCACGAGGGGGACAAGCTCTCGTACGTCAAGCGGCAGTGCATGCACTGCATCGACCCCGGTTGCGTGGGGGCCTGCATGATCGGGGCCCTCCAGAAGCGGGAGCACGGCGTGGTGACCTGGGACGGCGATCGCTGCATCGGCTGCCGGTACTGCCAGATCGCCTGCCCCTTCGAGGTGCCCAAGTTCGAGTGGAACACCCCCATCCCCCACATCGTCAAGTGCGAGATGTGCAAGAACCGCCCCGGAAAGCCTTTCCAGCCGGCCTGCTGCGACGTCTGCCCCAGGGGCGCCGTCATCGCCGGGAAGTACCCGGACCTCCTCGCGGAGGCCCACCGGCGCCTGGCGGAGAACCCCGGGCGGTACGAGCCCAAGGTCTACGGTGAGCACGACGGCGGCGGTACCCAGGTGCTGTACCTCTCCAAGGCCGGCATCCCCTTCGGCTCCCTCGGACTGCCCGACCTCGGCGAGAAACCCGTTCCCGAGACGGCCCAGAAGATCCAGCACGGCGTCTACCAGGGCTTCATCGCCCCGGCGGTCCTGTACGTGATCCTCGGCGCCGTCATCTGGCGGAACCGGAAGTCCGCCGCCGGAGAGGAGGCCAAGCCATGAGCGTCCACGCCCAAGCGGTTCCGGTGGGCGGCCCGCTCCTCACCCGCCCCTTCAAGTGGCTCCTGGCCATCGCCGGCCTCGGCGGCGTCCTGCTCCTCTGGCGCTTCCTCGCCGGTCTGGGCCCCGTCACCGGCCTCAACGACGGCTACGCCTGGGGCATCTGGATCGCCTTCGACGTCGTCACCGGCACGGCCCTTGGATGCGGCGGGTACGCCGTCGCCATCCTCGTCTACATCCTCAACAAGGGCCAGTACCACCCCCTGGTCCGGCCCGCGGTCCTCACCAGCGCCCTGGGCTACTCGATGGCGGGCTTCGCCATCATCGTGGACGTGGGGCGCTACTGGTGGATCTACCGGATTCCCCTCCGCTTCTGGCAGTGGAACCTGAACTCCGCCCTGCTGGAGGTGGCCCTCTGCGTCATGGCCTACGTGATCGTGCTGTGGCTGGAGCTTTCGCCGGCCTTCATGGAGAAGTGGAAGGAGGAGGCGCCCCTGCCGCTCCTCAAGAGCCTCTCCCAAACCTTCTACCCCATCATCAACAAGCTCATGGTCTTCATCGTGGCCCTGGGGCTTCTCCTGCCCACCATGCACCAGTCCTCCCTGGGAACGGTCATGCTCCTCGCCGGCCACAAGCTCCACGCCCTCTGGAACACGCCCCTCATTCCGCTCCTCTTCCTCGTCTCCGTCATCGCCATGGGATACGCCGTGGTGGTCCTGGAGGGGTCCCTGGCGGCCCATTTCTTCCACCGGAGAAAGGAGACGGAGATGCTGGGGAGGCTCTCCGGCGTCATGGTGGGGGTCCTGGCCCTCTTCCTGGTCCTGCGCTTGGTGGATCTCGTGGTGAGGGGCGCGCTGGGGGCCCTCTTTACCGCCGGGTGGCTGAGCTTCTTCTTCTGGGTGGAGACGGCGCTGTACGTGGCGCCGCTCGTGATGCTCGCCTCCCGGGAAAGGAGGATGGACGGCGTCTGCCAGTTCCGGGCGGCGGTCCTCATGCTCCTGGCCGGGGCCGTGTACCGGTTCAACAGCTACCTCGTCGGGTTCAACCCGGGGGAAGGCTTCTCCTACTTCCCCACGGTGCCGGAAATGTTCATCACGTTCGGAATCGTGGCCCTCGAGATCATCCTCTACATCGTGATCGTCAAGAGGTTCCCGATTCTCGCGGGCGCGCCTCAAAAGGCCTAGCGCGAAGGGGGTAAGTGACGATGGCACGGATCACCGTAGATCCGATTACCCGAATCGAAGGCCACCTTCGCATCGACGTGGAGGTGGACGGCGGTGTCGTGCGGGACTCCTGGTCCTCGGGCCAGATGTTCCGCGGCATCGAGATCATCCTCAAGGGCCGGGATCCCCGGGACGCCTGGCTCTTCACCCAGCGCATCTGCGGCGTCTGCACCACCGTGCACGCCATCGCCTCGGTGCGGGCCGTGGAGAACGCGCTGGGCCTCGAAATCCCGCTCAACGCCCAGTACATCCGCAACCTGCTGGTCATTGCCCACGCCCTCCACGACCACATCGTCCACTTCTACCACCTCTCGGCGCTGGACTGGGTGGACGTGGTGGAAGCCCTGAAGGCCGATCCCGCCAAGGCCGCCAGCCTCGGCGAGAGCCTCTCTCCCTGGCCCGGCAACTCCCGGCGGCAGATGGAGGCGGTGAAGGCCAAGCTGAAGGAGTTCGTGGACCGGGGCCAGCTCGGCATCTTCGCCAACGGCTACTGGGGCCACCCGGCCATGAAGCTTCCGCCGGAGGTGAACCTCCTGGCGGTGGCCCACTACCTCCAGGCGCTGGACTACCAGCAGAAGGCCAACAAGGTCGTGGCCATCCTGGGCGCCAAGACCCCCAACATCCAGAACCTGGCCGTGGGCGGTGTGGCCAACGCCATCAACCTGGACAACGAGTCGGCCCTCAACATGACGAAGCTCTTCGCCGTCAAGGACCTCCTTGAGGAGGTGCGGGACTTCGTCCAGCAGGTCTACCTCGTGGACGTCTGCGCCGTGGGCGCCCTCTACGCCCACTGGCTGGGCTACGGGGCGGGGGTCACCAACTACCTGGCGGTGCCGGACCTGCCCCTCGACACCAAGGGCACCCAGTTCGACCTCCCCGGGGGCACCATCTTCGACGGCAACCTGGCGGGTGCCAAAGCCTTCACCTCCTTCCAGGACGCCTACTTCCGCGACAACGTGGAGGAATCCATCGCCCACTCCTGGTACGACGGCGACTGGCAGCGGCACCCCTGGAAGGAGGAGACGGAGCCCAAGTACGGCGACTTCGACCCCAACGGGAAGTACTCCTGGGTCAAGGCGCCGCGGTTCATGGGCAGGCCCATGCAGGTGGGGCCCCTGGCCCAGATGCTGGTCGGCTACGCCACGGGCCACGAGCTCACCAAGAAGTGGGTGGACTACGCCCTGAACACCGCCGGGGCCGTGGCCGGGACCAAGCTGAGCCCGTCGGTCCTCCACGGGACCCTGGGACGGCACCTGGCCCGGGCGGTGCGGTCCGCCGTGATCTCCGACCTGGCGGTGAAGCACTGGGGCCTCCTGGCCGCCAACATCGGCAAGGGGGACACGGAGATCTTCACTCCCTTCGAGTTCCCCCGGGGCGAACAGCAGGGCTTCGGCTTCCACGAGGCTCCACGGGGCACCCTCAGCCACTGGGTGGTCATCGAGAACGGAAAGATCAAGAACTACCAGGCCGTGGTTCCCTCCACGTGGAACGCCGGCCCCCGGGACGGAAAGGGGCAGAAGGGGCCCTACGAGGCGTCGCTCCTCGGCAACCCCATCGCCGACCCGAAACGCCCGCTGGAAGTCCTGCGGACCATCCACTCCTTCGACCCGTGCCTCGCCTGCGCCATCCACACGGTGGACGCCCAAGGCCGGGAGCTTTCGAAGGTCCGGGTCCTCTAGCGCCCCCATGGCGCCGGAGCGGCCCGAAGGAGGGGCGGCCCTCGTCCTGGGCCTGGGCAACGTCCTCATGGGGGACGACGGCTTTGGGCCTTACGCGGTCCGCCTCTTCGAAAGCCGGTACGAGACGGGTCCGGGGGTGTCGGCACTGGACGCCGGCACCCCCGGCCTCGACCTCACGCCGTACCTTTTGGGCGTGAGTCACCTCGTGGTTCTGGACACGGTCCGGGCGGGCGCGCCTCCGGGGGAGCGGGTCCTTCTGGACCGCGAGCGCCTTCTGGCCCTCCCAAGGGGCCCCCGCGTCAACCCCCACGATCCGGGCCTCCAGGAGACCCTGCTGACCCTGGACTTCGCTGGGCGCCTTCCGCCATGGCTCCTCCTCGTGGGGGTGGAGCCGGTGCGGGTGGAGCGGGGGACGGGCCTGACCGGTGCCGTGCGGCGGGCGGCGCACGAAGCCGCGGACGAGGCGGCCCGAATCCTCACGGGGTGGGGGTTCGAGGTCCACCGGAGGGAGATCCCCCTGGCCCCGGACATCTGGTGGGAGAAGGGGAGGAGGGAGCCGCCGGCGGTCTGATTCCGAAGGGAGGGCCGGAATGGAAGCGTCCAGGGCGGAACGGCTTCTGGTGGTCCTGATCATCCTCCACTCGGTGGCGGTGGGGCTGGCCCTCCTCGCCGTCCCCGAATGGGCCTTGCGTTTCGGCGGGTGGGCCGAGACCGGGCCCTCCTTCTTCCCGCGCCAGGCGGGCGTCTTCCACTTCCTGCTGGCGCTGGGGTACGGCCTGGAGTTCTTCCGGTGCCGGACCGTCACGCTCCTCGTGGCGGCCAAGGCCACCGCCTTCGTCTTCCTCTCGGCCGCCACCGTCCTTCTCTGGCCTCCCCCGTGGATCGTTCCCTTCTCGGCGGCCACCGACGGGCTCATGGGCCTTGCCGTGGTCCTCCTCCACCGCCGCGCCGGAAGGTGACCGGCCGGGCAAGCCGGAAGCGCCCGCCGCAGATCCGAAACTCTCTCCCCTTTTTCCGTCAGACCGGAGGGGTGTAGGAGGTGCCCGAAAGCTCCTCGTACACGTCCTCCACCTGGTCGCTTCCCAGGCGGATGGCCATGGTGATGTGGTCGGCGAGGGCCTGTTCCAGCCCCCGGGCCTGCGGGTCCTGGAGAAGGACCTTGAGGATCACGTCGTTGACGGTCTCCAGGGCGTCGGTGAGTTCGTGGAGGGAGAAGCCCTGGGAGAAGCGGCGGTAGGCCAGGTCCCGGCAGTA
>Ga0272448_1001024_pt1 | contig 39467 bp, 25 predicted proteins | sample YNPCB0191_FD_202220 | JGI IMG/M metagenome (GOLD analysis project Ga0272448, IMG submission 202220) | Hot spring sediment microbial communities from Yellowstone National Park, WY, United States - YNP-CB-019-1 | ecosystem: Environmental > Aquatic > Thermal springs > Hot (42-90C) > Sediment...
TGTGACGGGCGGCATCTGCTTCTCGTGCGTCGGCTGTGACCAGGTCTTGACTGCCTCCAACTGGTGAGGATAGACCAGGAACTGCTCGAAGTAGCGTATATCCTGCACGAACGGCCCGGCGAAGTTTGAGCGCATATAGCGGGCCATGGCCACCGACACGGAGTATTGAGGATTCTTCATGACGACATCGGTGTACTTGGGATAGCCGTTGACCCAGTTGAAGCTGATGCCCTCGACGCCGAAGTTGAACAGGATGTGCCCATCGTAGCTGTAGGCATAGTCCAGGTACTGGACAGCCTCTTTGACATTCTTGCAGGCGGTTGTAATTGCTGCCGACGCGCCGCCGGGGAAAACATTGTCCATATGACCGAAGATGGGCTTGTCGCCCTTCTTGAGGGTGGGGTACGGCGCGCCGATGAGCTTGAAACTGGCCGGCTCCTTGCCTTTCATCAAATCCTGGTAGTAGCCGATGCCACCGCCGGTGAGTCCAACCGCGGAGCCGAGCTGATTGCCTGTAATCTTGGCATCGCGCAGCTTCTGATCTGTATTCACCCAGTCGGGGTCGATGAGGCCCTCTTTGTACCAGGCAGCTATCGTCTTCAGAAACTCCTTGAACTCTGGCTGAATGGGGCCCCACTTGACCTTACCGGCTTCCTGGTAGAAGCTGAAACCAATCCCCCAGGCACCGATGAAGGCATGCTGATCAAAGGCGTTATGGGCGGCAACGCCGGTGCCCCAAGCCGGGGAGAAGGGAATCTCGTCGGCCTTGCCGTTGCCGTTGGGATCCTTGGTCTTGAAGGCAACCAGCATGTCGTGCCACTCATCAACGGTCGTCGGCACGGGAATGTTCAGCTTCTTCAGCCAATCCTCGCGGACGATAGGTCCCCAGAACACCAGCAACCCGGGATCGCCACGCAGGAAGGGGAAGCAGTAGATGTCGCCGTCATCGTTGACCACCTGCTTGCGCATTTCCGGGTTCTTCGCCAGGCAGTTCTTGAAGTTGGGTGCATACTGGTCAATCAACTGATTAAGCCTGATGATGACGCCATCCTTGATGGCCTTGGCGCCGCCGCCTTCGTAGGTGTTACCGGTGCCGCCCAACCAGTTGTACTCGATAATGTCAGGGAACTTGCGAGAGGCCATCATCAGGTTGAAGGCTTCTTTTACCGGCGCCCCACTCCCTGATGGATGTTGGAACTCCATGTGAATGTTAGTCCGCTTCTCCATCTCGATGTAGTAGAGCGCCTCGTTGAAGTTCTTCATGCTGGCACCGGGCTTGTCGGCAGATAGCTCTGCCCAATACGTCATGGTCAGCTTGTCCTTAACAATGGGCAAGGGGATACCACCGCTGCCGGGCAGCAGCCACTTAGGACTGGTGGTATCCTTCTGGGCGGCGGGGGCTGCCGTCGGGGCTGCCGTTGGTGCCGCGGTTGGGGCAGCCGTCGCCACGGCCGGTGCCTTGGTGGCCGTGGGGGCTGCCGGTACCGGCGTGTTCGTCGGTGCCGGTGGCTTGGTTGGCGTCGGCGGGACGGGCGTTGCCGTGGGTGTTGCACCACAGGCTGACAGCGCGATCGCTGTGGCTGCAACCGTGGCCGTGCGTAGGAACTGGCGCCGAGTGATACTCATGGGTTTCTCCTTTCATTTTGTCAAAGATGAACCGATCAAGCAAAACGACAGACAGAGTCTTTGATCAGACGAGAGCGACCACCTCCTTGAAGAGAATCCAGGGAAAGATCAGCAACGTGAGCAGTGCTGGCTGACATAGATCTCCGAGTACGCACGGGCTAGAAGATTAGGACACCGGGTGGTGCATTGAGGTTAGAAGGTGAGCTGGCAGCAGACCTGCGGCCGGCGGCAAAGTTCAACCGCCATGCTGTGTACCCCCTTGTTGCCGTACAAAAGGCGTGCTATAATCGGGCACAGAATAAGCCATTGACACTGTAGCACAATATCGGCTTTTTGTGTTGCTCAGTTGGCCCAAGAAGCGGCTATGAACAGGACATAAACAGGACATGCCAGCGCCTGCACCCTTTGTGAGCCAGGTACGCCATGCTCTGGCCCACCTTTACGATCCGGATATTCTGCGCAGCCACCCGCTCCTGGTGTCGTTGGGGCTCAGTGGCAGCGCCAACCCGCAGGCGGCTCTGCGCGATGCTCTGCTGGCCGCAATCGAGTCGCTCAGACCGGCAGCCACGGTGCCGGTGGCGAGTCGAGCCTGGCGCGTCTACAAGGTTCTGCAATGTCGCTATGTCCAGCAAATGGATCAAGAACAGACGGCGGATCAGTTAGGGGTCGGTGTCCGGCATGTACGGCGTGAACAGCATGTGGCCGTCCAGGTTCTGGCCGATATGCTCTATCAGAAGCACGCAGCGATGATTGATGCCTCACTTCGTGCTACCACGAGTGATGCCACAAGCGATCTGGACAGTGAGCTGTCGTGGCTGCGGGAGGCAAGCCAGGATGAGGCGACGGCCGTCGCCGACGTCTTGATGGCTGCCCGTGAGCTTCTCATGCCGCTGGCCAGCGCACGCGCCGTGGAGCTTGCCACGCCGCAAATTCCACCCCTACCCGCCGCCAGCATTCACTCCACGGCCCTACGACAGGCCCTCGTCAGCGCCACAACGTATGCTATCCGACGATCGGCCGGTGGCAGCGTGCACTTCACTGCCGAGGCCCAGGGCAACCAAATCTCGATCGTGATCAGCGCCAGGGCAGGCGACGGGCCATTGCGTCCCGCTGTGGCCGATGAAGCCGCCAGCCTGCAGGCGGCCAGCACTATTGTCAGCATGGCCGGCGGTCGCCTGGAGATGAGTGAGGGGTATTCGGCGCTGACGGTGACGCTGACGCTCCCCACAACGGGCGTGGTGGACGTTTTGCTTATTGACGACAATGCTGACTTTGCACAGCTCTTCGCCCGCTACGTCGCCGGCACCCGCTACCGGCTGCAGAGCATCAGCAGCGCAGCGGGCTTGTTTGGGCGTCTGTCCAGCTATCACCCACAGATCATTGTTCTGGATGTCATGATACCCGATGTAGACGGCTGGGAGATCCTGGGTAGGCTCCGTCAGCACCCGCTGACCAGCAATGTGCCCGTCATTGTCTGTACCATCTTGCCCGAGCGCGACCTGGCTCTGTCGCTGGGGGCGAACGCTTTCCTGGCTAAGCCGGTGACGCGACAGCAGCTACTTGAGGCGATGGACCGGGTGCTGGGCGCGCAACAGACAGGATCTCACTCACCGCCATAGCCGAGCGCAAGAGGTCCACCAGTGATAGTCCTCCGCTGCGGGTAATGGTCACCGATGGCGCAACAATGGGCTGGCCACTCGGATCCTGTGCCGACAGGATGAGCACAGGGATGTCTTTGATCTTGGCATCACGGTTCTTTTCGGCCAGCACGGCCAAGCCATCCATGCCAGGCATGACCAGGTCAAGAAGGAGCAGGTCAGGATGGCGGGTGCGCATCAACTCCAGTGCTTCGGGGCCGCTGGCCGCCTGCAGCACCCGATAGCGCTTTTGGCCCGACGACAGAAGCCGCGAGAAGAGCTGCAGGGCTTCCGGCTCATCGTCGGTCAACAGGATGGAGCGCACCGGCGTTGACAATTCGCCGATGGCCCGCAAAAGCTGCTCGCGCGTGATGGGTTTCGTCAAATAGCCGGCGACGCGCACATCGCCTGTTGTTTGCGCCGTCGGTAGGACCATGGCCACCACTGGCGTCATGTATGGCGTATCGTGCATAGCGTCCAGCCAGGCAGATGTCTGTTCTGGCGACTCTCCCCTGATGATCAGGGCTTGCGCTGGCTCCACCGCCAGCAGTGCCTGTGCATCGGCTACAGTCGCAGCCCCCACAACCTTCACTCCGTCCAGGTAGCGTCGCGTCGCGCTTTGTAGCACATCGTGAGACTCCAGGATAACAAGGCGTGGTACAACCTGGGGCTTGGGGGTCAGCGGCGAGTGACGACGCGGCTCGTATGGAGCGCGCAGAAAACGCGCTGCCGTGCTGATATCCACCGCCGGCGATGAAAGTGGCAGACTGAACCAGAAAGTGGAGCCTGTACCTACCTGGCTGCGCACCCCCATCTCACCGCCGTGCAGTTCGACGAAGCGCCGGCTGATATTCAATCCCAGGCCACTCCCCCCTTGTCGCCGGGCGCCTGTGCTGTCCAGCTGGCGGAAGGGCTCGAAGAGCTTAGGAATATCGGTTTCGGCAATGCCCGGGCCGGTGTCCGTAACGCTCACCATGACACGTTGATCGTGCACCTCGGCCTCAATCGTGACGCCGCCGTTTTCTGTGAAGCGGGCAGCGTTGTTGAGCAGGTTCAGCAGCACCTGGCGAATGCGCGTGCGGTCGCAGTAGATACGCGGCAGGTCGGGTGGCAGACGCACGTCAAGATAGAGTCCGCGCGACTCGAACAGCGGTCGAACGGCCAAAACGGCACCCTCGACGATGTCACTCAAAGCATTCCATTCGCGTGTCAGAGTCATGCGCTGCGCCTCGATCTGGCTCATGTCGAGAACGTCATTGATTAGGTTAGCCAGATGCTGACTGTTGCGCTGGATGGCAGCTACATCGGCCAGCAAGGCGGGCGGTAGCTTGGTGCCATAGGTGCGTGGCGCTTCGACGATCATTTCGGCAAATCCCAGGATCATGTTGAGCGGTGTACGTAGCTCGTGACTGACGTTGGCGGCGAACTCTGCCCGTGCCCGCTCTGCTTCTTCGGCTGCCCGCCGGGCGCTGGCCAGCAGATCGGTTAGCCGGGCCATCTGCACCGTGGCTTCGGCCTGATCCTGTACGATCTGATTCAGCTCAGCCTGTCGTTGACGGGCTGCCTCGAGCTGCTCGACTACCTCGGCATAGTTGTGCCATGACCAGCGCATGGTTGCAATCATAGGGCGCGACGCCAGCACAAAGAGGGCATAAACGCCCCAAATGACGGCCACATCAATCCCCCACTGTGCCATCGTCATGCCGGGCGTGCTCATTGTGCCCAGCACGGCAAGCGTAGCCAGAGCACCCGCACCCAAACCTGCCCACTCGCCAAGCAAAAAGGTGGCCAGCCCGACAGGGAGAGCGAGCAGACAAGCGGCCGGTGACAGCGGCTGGAGAATCATCATGCTCAGCCCTGCCAGGAACCAGGAGGCAACAAGCAGCGTAGATCGTATCGCGTACTGTTTACTGAACAGCCACTGGAGCACAGCAGGAATGAACATGAGGGCAATACCGAGTAAGCCGACATTGCTGATCTCCTGCGGTTGCAGGGCCAGCAGCAGGATACCGAATCCGGCCACGCTGGTTGCGGCGACCAGGAGGCGCAAGGCCTCTTCTTGCAGGTCGCGCAGGTTAAGCTCATGCTCCTTGTAACTGCCAGACATATCTTATTCCTCTATATTCTCCCCATAACGGAAGACGACGCGGCGGATCATCTCAGCATCCTCAGTTTACCACTCCGGGCAGTCATTGGCAATGGAGTGGATTTCCTGTGACTGTTCACCGTTGGGATAAGGGGGTTCGGAAAGCGAGCCGAGCTGGCCATGCACCCCCATAGGGTACTTGTGAACGGTAACTGTTCACGTTTACCCTGGAAGCAGGTGCATCGGCATGCCTATATCCTCCTGCAGGTTCCCCAAACCTGCGGGAGGGCATGTAGAACACCGCCGGCAATCCGTGTTCCGTGCCATCTGCGCCTGAATCCGTGGCCAACTCACTCCGCTTTCCAACTTCTCTTACCCTGACGGTGAACAGTTACCGTGGGCGGTTACGATCGAGGGTGACAACCTTCGAGGCAGAGGCTTTGGCCGCTTGCAGTGCGGGAAACGACTGCCTGTCTATCCTGCATCGTTCAGCGAGGAAGGCGCGCGTTCCTTGCCCTCCCGGGGAGGCAAACACCGCCACGACTTTGGCGGCATTGCATGTGGGACTATGGTGACAGGTGCGGGGTATCAGTGTGGCTTGTTGTTGAGCTTGCTGCGCCCAAACAGTCGGTCAAGCACACCGACGGCTGCACTCTCAGCCTTGGCAGGACCCGATCCCTGGGCCCGTGTGAGGATAGAGGCGAGTTTGATCAGCTCTACTGAGATTGGCCGTTGCGGCTGCGACGTAACCAGGGGTTCGCCACGATTGATGCTCATCGAGACCGCTTCAGTGTCATTGCGGATGGCAAAAGCAACACGACGACGGCATACCCCCTCGATCTCTTCCTGGGGAATGGCACCTCTCATGTCGTAACGGTTGACGATCAACCGGATGAGGTCTGGGCCGTAGCCCAGGTAACCTGCAGCATCGAGGAAGATGCGCAGGTTGCGCAGCGATGCAATATCCGGATTGCACACGGTCAGGATAACATCAGACAAATCAAGCAGGGCCACAGTTGTGCTATCCAACAGGGGACGTGTGTCAATGACGATATATTCGTAGATTGAGCGCATCAACGACATGATGCGCTGCAACTGCGCCGGTGCGATTTGGAGCATTGCCTCGACGGGCGGCGCAAGCAATACGTCTAGCCCAGATGCATGGTGCACAACAACGCGTGAGACGAGCTCACTGTCCGGGCTCTTGCCGCCATCGCCCACAAGGTCAAGAATGTTACGACCTGTACTGATGTTCAGAGCAACATCCGCAGTGCAGAAGCCCAGGCAGCCGTCCATCAGCAAAACGCGGTGGTGCTCAACGGAAGCCATGGCCACGGCAAGATTGACGGCCAGGAACGTTCGGCCCACGCCGCCTTTCGGGCCCCACACGGCGATCACCTGGTCGGTCCGGGCGCGGTCGGGGGGAGGGCTCATCTCGGCAAGCACCGCCGACTGCTGTCTGACTGCGCCTTCGTAGACGCGCAGGATTGTCCCGATCAGTTCCTTCTCTTCGATTGGCTTGATCAAGAACTCGCGGGCTCCGCACTGCATGGCCCGGCGTACCACAGATGGCTCATTGTGGCTGGACAAGAGGATAACCTGACAGCCTGGAGTAGTGAACGCGATGTGTTCGGCGGCACTGCTACCATCGCTGCGCATCATCGCCATGTCTACCAGCGCTATGTCCGGCCGAAGCTGCGATACCAGCAGCGTGGCGCGCTCCCCATGGCCGACCGTGGCGACAACATCGAACTCCGGTCGGGCCGACAAGGCAGTGGCCAGAGCAGTGCGTTGCTGCTCATCGCCGTCGGCGATCAGAACGCGAATTGTGCTCTTGCCCAGGGTTGTGCCGTTACTCACTGTGGCTCTCATGTGCTCGCCCCTGCGGTAGAACAATGGATGGACTCGGCAGATAGTGCATCACAGATAGAAGACGCACGATGACGATGAATGTTACGCTGCTGAAACAAATACGTGGTACGCTGCTGTGCCTGTTCGCCTGCACAATCGTTATATCTGTCTCATAAATCTTCTGTGTTGACACAATGACACGGAAGGTGGTAGAATCGCTCTGCTAAGGCCGACAGGCGACCACGCGTCGAGGCAGGACACTCCTGCTACGTGTGCCAATGGTGCGTATGCCTGCGGCGTTCTGTGGGCTTTCGTGCTGGCAGAGGTGAGGACGTAAGAGCGCAGCGAACGATAACGGGGGCGATGAAACCTTGCTGCGCTGAATGGACGCCGACAAAGAACACAAGGTGGAGCCGGTGGCGTAACCGACCGTCGATCGTTGAGATCGTGGTCGGTTTTTTTTGTTGCCTGCAGAACTACACAGGAGGCGTCGCTTGATAATGAACGAACAACCGGACAATGGCGGCAAGCCACTTCGCGTCTTGCTGATTGCCGAAGGAACGTATCCCTTCCATTTCGGTGGTGTCAGTACGTGGTGCCATTTGTTGCTCAGCGGACTACCACAAGTCACCTTTACGCTCATGAGCCTGACCGGCGAACCGGATATGCAGCCGCAGTTCACGCTGCCGGCGAATGTTGTTGACTTTCGCGTTGTGTCGCTTTGGCGCGTCCATGATGTGCTCGAAACACGGCGCGACCTGGGCTTGGTTGATATGCTTCGCCGTAAGCGCGCCACGAGCGATGCAATTGTGACCGATGATTTCATCCCGATCTTCCGGCCCTTTGTGCATACGTTGTTCGGTAGCAGGTGTGAGCCGGATCGCCTGGGCCAGATCATTCACCAGATGTATCGTTTTTTTCTGACGCATGATTTCGATGCTACTATGCGCTCGCAGGCGGTGTGGCAATGCTTCGTGGGCGCGGCCCAGGAATTGTTCCCGCAGATGGCCGCGTCTCACGGCTATCCGGAGGCAAAATTCGACCTGTCTGACCTGATTACGGGCCTAAGCTGGCTGTACCACTGGTTGTTTCCTCTGGCGTCGCCGCTACCACCGGTAGATGTTGTCCATGCGGCCATGGTCGGCATCTCCACGATGGTGGCGATAGCGACAAAGCTGGAGTATGGCGCGGGCTACCTGCTCACCGAGCACGGCGTCTACCTGCGCGAGCGCTACCTGGCCGAGGCAGCATCTTCCAACAGTCTCTTCGGCAAGTTGTTCAGTCTCAGCTTTGCGCTGCGCATGACCGAGTTGAGCTACGCTGTCGCTGACCAGATTTCGCCGTGCTGCGATTTCAACCAACGCTGGGAGCGGTACATTGGTGCCGATCCCGGCAAGCTGCAGACGATCTACTATGGTGTTGACGCTGCCAGATTTGCGCCGGCAGAGCATCGGCCGCGGGCCACACCGACCGTGGTGTGGGTAGGGCGCATTGATCCGCTCAAGGATGTGCTGACTCTGTTGAAGGCCGCCGCCCTCGTGCGCCAGGAGTGTCCTGATATTCGATTCTTGCTCTATGGTAGTGCGCCACCGGGAAATGAGGATTACTACAGGCAGTGCCTGGCCCTGAGAGCCCAGCTCGATCTGGAGGAGACGGTTGTCTTCGCCGGCTACACCCGCGACACGGCGGCGGCTTTTAATGCCGGGGATGTGTCGGTTCTCTCCAGTGTCTCTGAAGGATTTCCCTATGTTATCCTGGAAGCGATGCTTTGTGAAAAGCCGGTGGTCGCTACGGCCGTTGGTGGCGTGCCTGAGCAGATTGATGGCTGTGGCATCACTGTGGAACCGGGTAACCCGGCAGAACTGGCGCGTGGCATCCTCGAACTGGTGAATGACGCCGGCCTGCGGACAACCCTGGGTCGCACCGCCCGGGCGAAGGCAATGAAAGAGTACACCTCGGATCAGTCGCACGGTGCCTATTACGCCAGCTATCTGCGGCTGGCAAGTGGCGGACGCCTGCCACGTCCGCGCTGCGGCATCTCCGGCGCGGCCGCTGCAGACGACCAGACCGTGCCGATTGGCGTAGCCGACTGCGAATGCAGGAATGATGCACCTGCACAACAGAGACAGGGTGCAAGCTGTGCTGCGTGTGGGGCTCAGATGCCGTCCCCTGGCATGACAATTGCCACTTTGGTGGCACGCGTTGCCGAGCGCGATCCATTGCCGGTAGATTCGCTTGAAGTCGCTGCCGTCATCGAGTCTCTAGGTGTGACCGATCATGTGGCAGCGGAGCGCTACGGTGTACGGGACACCTTTGAGCTGGCCGAAGCCCTGCTTGCTCGACTGAGAAATGCTCAACAGGCAGCCAGGGCAGCGCTGGTGGCAAAGGTGGCGGGTCGCCAGGTACGGCCAATTGACCAGGATGAAGTTGTGACCTTGCTTGACTCCTTCGGTGTTGATGATCGCGTTGCGGCGCAGCGTTATGGTGTGCGCAGCGTGGTCGAGTTGGGTGAGCTTGTATGGGCGCAGATGAAGCCATCTGCACCGACCAGCATGCGCCGGCGGCGCCTCAATGCCCGGCAAACACCGAATCGCGCTCTGGCGGATTACCTGCGTGGCCCAATTGCCATGACTCCCAGTCTCTTTGTTGTGCTCATGATCCTCATGTATGCTATAGTGGGCAGATGGACTCAAACTCAGGTGCTAGCCCTGAGCCTGGGAATGACGGGCGGTATCCTAATAACCAATGGTTTTGTTCACGCCATTGCCAGACGCGGCTCAATCTATCTCAGCCTTGACCGTCTTGATGCAGCCTGGCGTTTCCTGGTGACCTTCATCGTGGCCGGTTTTCTCTTTGCTGTTGCCGTGGCAGCCATAACATTTGCCGTGGTGACCCGGCTGGCGATAATGCCACCAGAGCCGCCGTTCATCTTTGCTGTTGCCCTGGGAGCACTTTCGATGTTATGGCTCCTGGGTGCTGGTCTCTCGTTAGTTGGGCAGACTGAGTGGCTGGGCATTGCCCTGGCGGCTGGTTTGCTTGCCGGAGTAGGCTTTAATGCGTCGCTGGAACCGTATATTGCAGCTCATCTGGCCATTGCCACAATCATCGGTTTCGTAACCATTGTAACTGTGCTGCTGGGTGCTCTCTGGATGGCTTATGGCCAGGAAGCGCGGCGCCAGCCAGGTCGCCATCGCCTCACACTACCGACGGCCGGCTTCGTTGTGCAAGAGGCTTTGCCCTATTTCTGGTATGGCTTGCTGTACATGCTGTTTGTTCTGGTACCGCATGTGCTGGGATGGGCAGGGATTATCGAGCGTGAACAGGAGAGGCTGTCGGTCATCACCCATTTCGAGCTTGGCATGACGGCGGCGTTGATACCGTTCATGCTGGTTGGCGGGATCGCCGAGCATGCCATTCATCTTTTCTGGCAGGTCATTGGCTCTGCCCTGAAAACCACGCCGGCTACAGATCGGCAGCGGTTCAACCATGTCCTCCGGCATCACTACCGGTGGCAGCTCACCATCTACCTGGTGGCGCTGACGGCTGTCAGTGTGGTGGGCTATGCAGTGTTCCAAAGTTGCCTTGATCGCGGCCTGCTAAGCAGTTGGCTTCCGTCGGCTAATGCCGACAATGTAACCTTTGTCTTCCTTGTCAGCCTGGCGGCCTACTGGCTTCTGGGTTGGGGAGTCTTCAACTGTGTTCACCTCATCACACTGGCGCAGCCTGTTCGTGCCGCGTGGTGTGTGGGGATAGGCATCGCTGTTCTTGTGGTCGGTGGGGTGCCGTTGACCCTGGTCTATGGTTTCATGGCTGCGCCGGTTGCCTGGGTGGGCGCCGGCCTTGCATTCGTCGTCACGTCATCCTGGGCTGCGACCGGACTTCTGCACTCAGCCGACTACTACCTGGCAGCATCACTCTGAGGATGCCGGGTAACTGTTCACCGTTAGGGTAACAGTACTTTCGCTGGAATGCTCCCACCCCGGCCCTTGCCACTTGATCCTCCCGCAGGTCACCCAAACCTGCGGGAGGTATGGGCATGCCGAGATACACCTGCTTCCAGGGTAAGGGTGACCAGCTACGATACCGGGTGGTGTCAGGAAACCAAGCTCTCACCGGGGTGCCGGCCTTGTGCGGCGTGAACAGGTCAGTCGCTCAGGTAAGCTGGGGCCAATCTCGCCCGATCTGGTCAAAGCGCCTGTGCAGCTCTTCGATTGCTTCTGCGGGTAGGGGTAGCAACGTCTCGACCAGGCGAATATTCTCTTGCACATGCTCAAGGCGGCGAGCGCCAATGATGGCGGTGTCCACGTCGTGGGCGAGAACGAAGCCAATTGCCAAAAGGATGCGATTGTTGCCGGCCGCCGGGATGGGCCCGGCGCTGGCCATCTGGCGCGCCCGCTCGAAGTAATCATCGGCATATGCGCTGGGGCTCTGCGGCGCGCCCCAGGCAGCATTGGCAATGGGCCGCTTGGCGATAATACCCATGCCCTTTGCCCTGGCGAGAGGGAACAGGCGAATGCGGGCCTGCTGGTCAACCAGGTTGAAGCTCGTCTGCAACGTGTCGAAGAGGTCACTCTCCACCGCCCATTGAGCAGCCTCGTTATCTCCACTGTAGCCGACAAAGCGTGCTTTGCCTGCCTTCTTGGCATCTAGCACGGCCTGGATGACTTCGCCGCGTTTCAGCACATCCACGCCGCAGGAGTGCAGTTGCAGAAGGTCAATGTGATCGGTGCGCATGCGGCGCAAGCTACGGTCAATGCTGTCTCTGATTGTCTTGGCCGTCCATTCTTCGCCTTCGTATCCACCGGTGACGTGCCCGCACTTGGTGGCCAGAACGTACTCCTGGCGGCGATGGGCGATAGTGCGGCCGATCAGCTCCTCGCTGTTGCCATAACAGGCCGCGGTGTCCAGGAAGGTGATGCCTGCGTCCAGCGCCGCGTTCAAGACCTGACCGGCTTGAGCCTCGCCAGATTCGTCGAGGGCAAGCGCGCCGATTTCTGCCAGACCGATGCCCAGTCGGCTCACCCGTAGGCCGGTTTTACCCAGAATCCTGGTTTCCATAGGGACTCCTCCAGGCAACGATACGTTGCCATGATTGGTTTTTGAGGTGTGGTTCGTCTGTGGCTTGACGAACGGTGTCACGTTTTGGCTGCCGGGCGCTGAGAGCGAGGGCGGGCCTCACTGACGGTGAGCATGCGCCCTTTCAGGTGCTTGCCGTCCAATCCCACAATGGCAGCCTGGGCTTCGGTTGTAACAGGCATATCCACAAAGGCGAAACGCTTGATCGTGACGAACGTGACTTTTCCGAAGGCGGCAAAGGCCTGCCGGATGTCTTCTTCGGTCGCCTCATTGGGCACGTTACCAACGTAGATGCGCATGGTGACTCCTTTCCACGCCACTGCTCAGTGTCAGAGCAAAGCGCCGCCCTCCTGCCCGGCAGAAAGTGCGGCGCTCATGGTGAACGGTGTGTGGCCCGGACGTCCTGGTCAGGCAGGATGCCAAAGGGATGACAGGTGGCCAACATCGGTGGTGAGGAGCAGATGCATCCCTTCATAGCTATTATAGCACCTTCTGGAGCCCGGAACAATCCACATGTAACTGGTGATTGGACACATCTGAGTGCCGATGAAGGTCACACCTGCAATGGGGCAGTACTCACCCTCCCGCAGGGTTGGATAACCTGCGGGAAGGTATGCGGACTGGCGTGCCGATAGGGTGTGGTTTCCCTGTGCCTGTCCTGCACCGGGATACAGATACAGCGCGGCCGGCAACGGCGCGGTTAAAACCGCACCTGCGACGACGTGAAGCCACCCGGCGGCTGGGGGCGCGGCCCCCGGTCGGCACAGGCCAACCTGGCGTGGTTGCAGGTGCAGTTTCCAACTGCGCCGGGATACAAATTGTGCCCAATCGGCAGACACCAGACTCCGGCTACCCGTAACTGTTCACGGTTACCCTGGAAGCAGGTGCATCGGCATGCCTATACCCTCCCGCAGGTTACCCAAACCTGCCACTTGTCCCTCCCGCAGGTTACCCGAACCTGCGGGAGGGTGCGTAGACCGCTTTCCAACTTCCCTTACCCTAACGGTGAACAGTTACGGCTACCCGCTACCTTGACAGGGCGGCGTAAGGTGGTGTATAATCCGCGCCGTCATAACCTGAGACACTGATAAACAAGGAGGGGATAGCCCGCTTGACGGAGCCGAGTTGTCAGCACGCCGGACGACCGGGGACTGGCACCGTTGTTGCACCGTTTGCGCTTGCTTCTCCACCCGGTCTCTGCGGAGGCGGGTCGGCCGGGGCAGGCATCGTCATCACCAGGTGGCCCCAGCAACAGAACAGCCAACAACGGTCGTTTTGCCTGCTGCCATGCCATCTCCACTATCACCCACTCCCACCGGGCCTTCCCCAGTTCCCCTGCGCACGATGAGTGCCAATGAGACTACCAGCAGCATTGGGAGTGACGTCTTCTCCTGTCTGGTCGTTGCCTGGATCACGGCCTGCGACCTTCATTCTGCCGTTCATGGCCATTCCGCGCCCCAATGGGCCGGCATCAGCCGAAGCAATTGCTCGCTAACCGGCGCGGCACTTGGCCTCTGATATCCATCAACTCGTTATCCCCGCCCGGTGCGGGAAAAAGGAGCATGCCTGTGCAGCAAAATACCAGTCTCAGTTCAGGTTCAAGCGCGCCGCCGCGAGTCGTTGAGTTATCCGATCGCCTCGTTCGCCCACGCAGTCTGTCGGCGGCGATCGGCTTTCTTCTCCTCGTCGCCATCCTGCTGGCAGCCGTACTCGTCGCTCCCCCCGTCTCCCTGGGAGAGCGCATCGCTGAGATTGGCTATCAGCATGTCGGCAAGGACGGCGCAACCATTCGCCAGCCTGATGGAACTGAGCTGGCCATTGCCAGTGGCTCGCTACGTACAACCACGCCGATAAAGATGACCATCGTTCCTCTGGCTGATTTCAAGTCCAAGCCGCCCGCCAATCTCAAGGACGCCACAACGTTTCCTCCTCAGCTCGCCTTGAAGAGTGCCGTCTACACCTTCGACACGCGCGGACACCCCGTCACCGACGCCCGCCTGTCTATGCTCATTCCAACCGATGTACGCGATGAGGAACTGTCCTCGGTTGACCTCTATGCCTGGGACGGCACGAGCTGGCAGTGGCAACCGACCACCGTCCTGGGAGACGATGACAACATCTACACCACCTTCCCGTCACTGCCCAAAGCGGTAGCTCTTTTTGCTGTTTCGGCCAACCAGACATCGGCCGGGGCGATGATGACGGGGGCCGGAGACCTGGGCGACGACGCTTACCTTCTGAGTGACCTCACCGTGCAGGGCCTTTGGGTGGATGCCGATGGATCACTGCGCGGGACGGTGGATGATCCCCCGTCAGGCAAGGGCGCACAATACCTGCTCGTGCCCACGGTCCAGAATCTCGCCGGCGACAAGTGGGATGGGGATCTTGTGGCCAACATTATGCAGAACAACGCCCTGCGCACAAAGCTGATCAGCAACATCGCCAGCCTGGCCGACAAAGGACTGTATGCCGGCGTCAATATTGACTTCCGGCGATTGCCGGCGACGGTGGAGGATCGTGCGAATTTCGTAACCTTTGTGCGCGAGCTGGCCAACGAGCTGCACAATCACCGCAAGGTTTTGATGCTCACGCTCGAAGCTCCCACCCGTATCTCCGACGATCCCCGGCCAGAGTTTGCCTGGAATACCGGCGGCTACGACTGGGTGGCTCTGGGCAAGGCTGCCGATACCGTGCGCGTGATCATAGCGGCCGAATCCGGTGATCAAATCGCAACGCTTGACCGCGTGCTGTCATTTGCCACGACTCAGGTCAATCGTCAGAAGCTGCAACCCGTGATCTCTGTGACCAGTAGCGTCGTTAGCTCGAAGGGTGTGCGCACGATCTCTTATGACGAGGCGCTGGCCATGGCTTCGGCGATTGAGGTCGTCAATCCGGCCAGAGAGGTTGTCGCCGGCGAGTCGGTGGTTACTGTTCGCTACACCTATCTAACAGTTGGCGAAAGCCGGACGCCGTTCTACTGGGATAGCCCGGCCAAGCAATATCGTTTCGCCTTCAAAGACGGCGACGGTACAGGCATCGTCTGGTTGCAGAACGGTGCCAGTATGGCCTTCCGATTGCAGACGATGGCACGCTATGCCGTCAAAGGCGTTGTATTGCGTGATCCAACCATCGATCGCGTGGATCATGATGTTTGGGAGCAGGTAGCAGCGTATCTCAAGACGGGGAAAGTCACTGCTGACGAACCCAGCAGCGAGAGCCTGCAACCTGAGTGGAAAGTCTCTGGCGGCGAGGTAGCCCTCGGTTCATCGCCCATCGAGATGAACTGGAAGGCTCCCCAGGAGGCCGGACGCTACACGGTGTCTGCAGAGTTGCCGCCAAGTCTGAGTAGTCGCGGTGGGCAGAGCGTCTCGATCAACGTTGTCGCCCCCACACCAACGCCGACGCCGTCGCCCACGCCCGCGCCGATACCCACAGCTGTGCCGACGCCAACCCCGGCGCCGGTCGCCGTCGCCGCGCCGCAGCCTGCTGCACCGCCGGTTGTTTCGGCGCCGGCCGTCGGCAAGTATGGCTTTGGCTACGGCATTCAAGTGCACGCCATTGCCAATGACCACGGCCCCATCTTCTCAGCGGTGACGGGCATGGGTTTCAACTGGATCAAACAGCAGATCGAATGGGCAGTCTATGAGCCGTCAAAAGGTAACTACCAGTGGGGAGAGTTAGACCGACTGGTGAACAGTGCTCAAGCCAACGGCGTGAAGGTGTTGTTCAGCGTCCTGCGCTCGCCGGCATGGGCGAATTCGTCGCCTGATGGCCCACCACGCAACTTCAATGACCTGGGCGACTTCCTGGCTGCCCTGGCCGGTCGCTATAAAGGGCGGGTGCAGGCCTACGAGGTATGGAATGAGCAGAACCTGGCCCGCGAGTGGCGCGGCCATAACCTGTCGGCCAGCGACTATGTGCAGTTGCTGCGCATTAGCTACAATCGTATCAAGGCAGCCGATCCGGATGCCGTTGTCGTTGCCGGGGCGCTGACGCCCACCGGCGTCAATGATCCCTCTATCGCCATTGATGATCGTCTGTATCTGAGACAGATGTATGAAGCGGGGCTGCGCGGTGTCTGTGATGCTGTGGGTGTTCACCCAAGCGGTTTTGCCAATCCGCCCGACTCACACTGGCCCGATGCTATCTCGGCGGCGCCGTCACACAACAACCACCCAAGCTTCTACTTCCGCAACACGATGGAAGACTATCACAACATCATGGCAGAGTACGGGGACGGCGGCAAACAGCTTTGGCCGACGGAGTTCGGCTGGGCTGTCACGTCGAGTCCGCAACCCGGCTACGAATATGCTGCCTACAACAATGAGTCAACACGCGCCCAGTATTTGGTCAGGGCCTACCAGATTGCCAAGAACTATGGCTGGGTGGGGCCGATGTTCCTATGGAATCTGAACTTCCGCATCGTCGCACCGGGGTCGGAGCAAGCAGCCTTCGGCATCATGGATCCCGGCTGGAGGCCGACGCCCGCCTGGGCAGCGCTACGTGATATGCCGAAATAGCACCACGTGGAGACGAACACCTGACAACGTCAGGATGAACGCGAGCGAGCGGCATCCACAGCGTCATCGCTCATCTGAATCGTCAGGCCGCTGTGCACGTCGCGGTAAACCTGGCCATAGCCACCGCAGACGGCACAGCGTCCTGATCCCCGCAGTGTAACGACGTGCCCACCTTCGCTGTGCTCTCCGCCGCCACACGCCGGGCATGGTTTGCCCATCAGCCCCAGCGTGCCCATGCCACCACACTGAAGACAGTGTCCCTTCCCTTGACAGGCAGAGCACGGTGTTACGACCCACGCCCCGCTTTGCAGACGCTGCGCGAGCCAGCGCTGCAGGCGAACTGTGCGCCACCAGTACACCCCCACTATCGTCACGACAGTCAGAATGGCGGCGATGCCGATCGCCAGGACGTCTGTGCCGGTTATCATTGCCGGCGTCCCGTGCTGCCTGTGGTGTGCGGCCGGCCAGATCTTGGCAGGGGGTGGGAGACTTGCTCACGTCCAACCGTACTCATAGGCGGTCTCGTACATGGTTATGATGTTTTCGGGCGGGCTCACCGCCTGAATGTTGTGACATGGAGCAAGGATGTAGCCCCCGCCTTGGCCGAGGATGCGCAGGTTGTCGAGCACTTCCTGGCGAACCTCATCCACCGTGCCGAACGGCAGTGTGTACTGGTTGTCCATTGCCCCGTGAAAGACCAACCTGTCGCCAAAATCACGCTTTAGGCCCTCACGCTCCATACCCTTGCAGCGCCATTGGATCGGATTGAGCACGTCTATGCCCAGGCTGATCATATCGGGGATAACAGGGCGACAATTGCCGTCGTTATGATGAAAGACGAATGCACCGGCCTGGTGCGCCAGGTCAATCATGCGTTTCATGCCCGGCAATAGGTAGGCGCGGATGTGCTTCAGCGAGATCATCAGATCTTCCTGCCCACCCATATCTTCTGCCACATAGGTGATCATAACTTGGCCGGGGATACGCTCGTAGATGCGTCGAGTATTCTCATAGGCCAGGTTGAAGAGCTTGTCCAGACAATAGTGGACGATCTCCGGTGACTCGACCAGGTCCATGAATGCCTGCTCGTCGCCGCGCAGATACTTGTAGGTGAGGAAGGGCTCAGATCCGCCACCGCGGATCGGCTGGGTCTCGTGGCCTTTGATCTGTTCAGGAATGTCGCTGTAGTCCCACCAGTCTGGATCGGGCCAGTGATAGTTACGCTCGATCTCTGCCACAGAGTTATAGGCTGCCAACGGGTGGAAGGTGCACTCGCGATAGCTGCCCGACCCATAGTTGACGTTGCGATAACGACAGCCGAAGACGTCCATGTTTGGTGCAATCCTCGGCCCACGGTAGCGAGGTCGCACGGTGACGACGTAGTCAATGTGCAGCTTGCGGTACATCTGTGGCCGCGTGCGGCAGCCCAGGTGACGCATGAGCTTTTCCGTTGCCTCTTTCGTGCCCCAATAGTCGGTCGGAACGCGGTCAGGCTTATGACGTGTGAGAACGGCCAGCCACCGCTCTCGGGATGTCATAGATTCTTTGGGCATGCCAAACTCCTTGTCCGTGTTGCTCATTGCCGATAGCACGCCGGAGGGCAATGAGCCTTGTCTGCGTCGCCTCAGCGGTCGAAATAGATGCTCTTGCCGGTTGCTGACAAGGGAATGCCCATGACATAGTCGGCATCAATCAGGCCCATTTCACGGGCGACAACCCCTGCCCGATACATGATGCGGTTATCAACGTTCATCATGCTGGCGACCTTAACTGCCGATCCCAAAGCGATGCCCATATCCAGTAAGCGGAAGGCGCAGTTGGGCCCCCGGAATTCCCCCTCCGTGCTGTTGATGAGCAGCTCGTTGCAGCTCTCGGCGCCACAGGCTGCGCAGTCAAGCCGTACAGGTTGGGCATCCTTGATGCCGATAAGCACGACGCAGTCGGATGCAGCGACGTTCTTGCCATCGCGGTCAAAGTTCCTCTTGCCGGTGCGTTCGCCGAAGGCGAGCATAGCGCGTGCCAACGCCTGGACACCCTCTCCTTCCACGATGCGGGTAACCACGTAGTCTTGACCTGCCGACTTGGGGGCAGTGCGCGCCGCAATGGCCATGAGATCGGCGACGATGCGAAGATTAGACATACAGTCTCCTCCTGCTGGTAGGAATTGTGTCGAACCATGCTGTGGTGCAGGTTCTTCGGTTCGTTGTATCAGTGTTCAGCCCTGTGCGCGACAGCAGAATGCCGCGGTTATGGCTGCTCTTGGCCCTTGCTCGTTAACGCCGGCCGGGATGACGACACATTGTCCTGGCGCATGAGCAGGCCGGCGCTACCGTCAACGACAATGATCTCACCATTGCGCAGAATGCCGGTCACGCCCGGAATGCCGGCTATGGCCGGCAGACCGTATTCACGGGCAACCACCGCTCCATGTGAGAGTTGGCCGCCGTTTTCGAGAACAAGGCCGCTAATGCGAGAGAAAAGAGGTGTCCACCCGGGATCGGCACCGGGCGCGACGAGAATACTTCCCGGCCGAACGGCAGCAAAGTCCTCCTCTCCGAGGACAATGCACGCCGGGCCGCGGGCCATTCCGGGACTGAGCGGTCTGCCGCTCAGTAGACGACCGTCGGTATGCCTCTCGACGACGGGCTCGTCACCTCTTAGAAAGGTTGGGTAAGACGTTGCCGGCGATGCCGCATATGCCGCGTTCAGGCGCTTGAAGATGCGGCGGCGGAGCGCAACGCGGGCCCTCAGCCTATCGCTGTGGTCTCCTTCTCCTGCCTGATCAACGCGGGGCATGAGGCTAGAGCGTATCCCCTCCACCTCACCGGCTGTCAGGAAGAAGATGTCATCATCTTGTTCCAGCATGCCGTATTCTGCCAATGCGCGGCCTATGCGCAGGTAGATGTGGCGCAGCAGGGCGAGTCCCTTCTGCCAATAGAAACGTTGATCCTCCCTCAGCCGTAGATAGTGACGGGTGAGGGTGAGCAAGCCGCGCAAGATGAACCAGCGCAGCGGTAGCAGTCGCTCAAGGAAATGACGTGTGAGTGCTTGCCGCACCTGCCGTTCCGCATCTTGCCGGCCGGTGTTGCTCACAGTGGGTGTACCTGGTGCAGATTCCTCCGTCGCCTGGCCGATGGGGGCCACAACATGTGATCGAATCATCTTTGTCAGTAAAGAGCGATCGTCGGCGAAAGTCGGATGATAGATGTCGAGGCTGGGCGAGCGATGCCCGTAGATGCTGAGAAAGCGGTCGAGGGCAGATTGAAACTGCCGGCCGGCCTCCGACCGACAAGGAGTGTCGGTGTTCTCGTCCTGCAACAGGGTGAGATCGGCGGCCGCCAGCCGCCCCAGATGGGCGAGGGCCTGATTCGTGCGCAGCGAGTAGTTGTCTGTTCCTGCAACCAGGGCAGCAGCGAGGGAGGCGGCAGCCTTGTCGTTCACCCAGGAGCGGATCAGTCGGCAGAGCAAACTGTAGCAAATGTCGGCGTCGGTCAGGCTCCAGCGATGGATGGCCAGCAGGCGCCTATTGAGCTGCCGAATGTCGTCGGCAATCGTCAGTAGTTGGGTGCTGGCAGCCTGTTCGATACGTTGACGCGCCCCTGCCAATGCGCGATCATAATCGTTGGTAAAATGTTGCCACAGGCGGTAGTTGTGCAGAGGCGACCAGGTGCGCGCATCGTGCCAAAAGTGTCGCAGCATAGACACGAGGAATCGAGGGTCGAGGATGCCGCGCGGGTAGGGAACTTTCCGGCGCAGGCTGGCGTCTCTATCTATGAAGAAGCGGTAAGCATCTTCTGGTAACAGAACGTCGGGAAACACTTTGTACAAGGTTTGGAAAACGCGCATGTTGGCGTAAGGATGTCCGCGGTAGAGGCGGGTCAACGGCCAGGTGGTGCAACCCGGGGTGCCCATGAACTGCAACGGCTCGCGCAGTGCAAGCTGCTCGATGTCAGCCTTCAAGAGCGACCAACCCAACGGCGACACCGGCTGCGGAAAGCGCTCGTTGAAAAAGGCAGCCGTCCACAAGACATCGGGGGAACTCGTCTCGGTGAAAATGTCGTCCCCCTCAGGCGAGACAGTCATGGGGCGGGCCTGGAACACATACAGGTCGTTGTGCCAGAGTCCCCACTCGATGTCTTGTGGACAGGCGAAGGCTGACGCAATGGCCAGCGTCAGCTCTGCAATCTTGTTCAGCACCGGCGCCGGCAGCAGGTCATCGCCTGGGGGCAACGGCTCGCCGGGGGCAACGGCATAGCGATGCGGGGTCATGTGGCCGCTTGCCAGGACGTCTCCCAATCCAGGCACCGCTTCGATGACCACCGACGGGCGGCCGGTGACAGGGTCGCTGGAAAAGGCAACGCCGGCCACCTGACAGGGAATCATCACCTGCACGATGACGGCCATGCCCGGCTGCCCGACGGTCGGCGTATGCCGCTGGCGGTAGGCCGTACTGCGTCGGTTGTGCAGCGACGCCTGGCAGTCGAGCACACGCGCCGGGACATCAGATGGTTGCACGTTGAGGAATGTGTCGTACTGACCGGCGAACGATGCTCCTGCCTGATCCTCGTTGGTGGCAGATGAGCGGACAGCGAAGAGAGTGGTTGCCCCATACATGGCAATAAGTTGGCGGCAGGCAGCGTCGAGTTCTGCCAAGGCGTCGTCGCTCAGCCGTTCGGCATGCCCGTGTGGCCCGTCTGTGAAGTGATCGAAGGCTGATAGCGTGATACAGAATCCAGGAGGGACAAGGAAATGCAGGCGCATGAGTTCGCCAAGGTGCGCTGCTTTTCTGCCAACGAGTGGAATCTGCTCAACGGTAATGTCCTGCAGCCAAACGATGTGTCTCATGACGATACCATTATACCAGGCAAGAGCGCGACAAGCAAATAATGAGGAGGTTTAGAAAATGTCGAACCTGTGGAAAGTTGTATCAATTGTGACCCTGATTGCGGTTGTCTTCACCGCTGCCGCTGTGGTCGTCACCAAATCGCCCGTTGTGAATGCTCAGCCGGCAGCAGCGGATCAGACCACGACGCAGACCGGTATCACGGTCAGTGCCCAGGGGCAGGTTCAGGTGAAACCTGATGTTGCCTATATCAACCTGGGTGTGCAAACAACTGCAGAATCAGCTAAAGGCGCAATGGATGAGAACAGCGCCATTATGGCGGCGATCATTGACAAACTGACGTCTATGGGCGTAGACAAAAAAGACATTCGAACCGGATACATCAGCCTGACGCCGCAAACGCAGCCTGTGCAGCCGAATGAAAGCACCACACCAAAGATCATCGGCTACTGGGCAAACAATTCACTGACCGTGACCGTCTACGATCTCAGCCAGTTGGGAGCCATCCTCGATGCAGGCATTACGGCAGGTGCCAACAATATCAACGGCATCAGCTTTGGGCTGAAGGACAACACTGCGGCGCAGAATGCTGCCCTGCAAGAGGCAGTCAAGACGGCTCGGGCCAAGGCCGATCTGGTGGCTCGTGAGCTGGGTCTGAAGGTCGTCGGTGTGCAGAATGTGCAGGTGCAAAGCTACAGTGTGCCGGGCCCCATCTATATCGAGGCCGCGCTGCCCGCTGCCAAGGGGGGCTTCGCCGGCAGCGTTCCCGTGGAGCCGGGGCAAATCACGGTTAGCGCTTCGGTGCAGGTGACCTTCAGCTTCTAGCCCCGTGTCGGCGAGGCGTGAATGTCACTGCCCGGCCATACCCTCCTGCAGGTTACTCAACCCTGTGGGAGGGTCATTAATCTGCCGACGAGGGTCGGCATTGCTCTACCGTAGGCGCAACTTTGGTCGCCACGCAGATATGTCCGATCACCAGAGACCCGGCTTGACAACGGACGGTGTTTTGTGTTACATAGGAGACGCGACAGGGTGTTTTGATTCCTGGAGCATGGCCGAATGTCTGTGGGCCTGACTTGCGCCCGCCGAAGAACATGCATGAACTGGCTGTCACACAAGGAATACTCGACGTTGTCATTGAGGCTGCTCAACGCAACGGAGGGCGGCACATCACGGCGATTGATCTGGTCATTGGTGACCTCTCCAGCATTGTTGACGACTCCGTCCAGTTTTACTTTGATCTCCTGAGCAAGAGTACGCTGGCCGAAGGTGCAACACTGCGTTTCCGCCGCCAGGCAGCCACGGCTACCTGTGCGGATTGCCAACACCAGTTCACCGTTGGCGTTCCACTCGTAACAACATGTCCACAGTGTGGCAGTGTGCGCCTGCACATCAGTGGAGGACGCGATTTCTACGTAGAGAGTATCGAGGTGAATGATGAAGATTCCGGTGGTGCGGCAGATCCTCAGCGCCAATGATCAGATTGCAATGGAGAACCGCGCCGCGTTCGACGCCGCTGGCGTGTTTGTTCTCAACCTGATGGCATCGCCCGGCGCAGGAAAAACCAGTGTCATTTTGGCGACTGTGGATCGGCTGCCTCAAGGCGTGCGCGCCGGTGTCGTTGAAGGAGACGTGGCGTCGAGCATTGACGCCGATACCGTCGCGGCCAGAGGGCTGCCGGTTGTGCAGATCAACACCGGTGGCAGTTGCCATCTCGATGCACCGATGATCCACTCGGCCTTGCCACACCTGCCGTTGAACGAGCTTGACCTGCTGTTCATCGAGAACGTCGGCAACCTTATCTGCCCGGCCGACTTTGCGCTGGGATCAAACCTCAACGTCGTCATTGCCAGCGTGCCAGAGGGTCACGACAAGCCATACAAATACCCGGGCATGTTTGCTGCAGCCACCGTGGTCTTGGTGAACAAATTCGACCTGCAAGAGGTCTTCGACTTTGATCTCGACTATTTCCGGCGCGGCGTGGCTATGGTCAACCCTGATGCTCCGGTGATGCCGGTGTCCTGCCGATCTGGTGCAGGAATGGACACGTGGGTAGCATGGCTTGTGCAGCGGGTAGCAAGGCGCGAGCGTGGAAAAGATTAGGCGTCTACGCGTCGAGATCAACGGCGCGGTGCAGGGTGTGGGTTTTCGTCCCTTTGTCTATCGCCTGGCCAAAAGTCTGGAACTGCGGGGTTGGGTCATCAATGACACGCGTGGGGTGTTCATTGAGGTAGAGGGCGCGCAGCCGGCGTTGGCCAGTTTTCTGGAGCGTTTGCCGAAGGAGAGGCCACCCCGATCAATCATCCATCGTCTAAGCGCCGACTGGCTCGATCCGATCGGCTACACAGCCTTTGAGATCAGACACAGCGATGAGCAGGGCCAAAAGACGGCACTTGTTCTGCCCGACATTGCCACCTGTTCTGAGTGTCTGGCCGAAGTCTTCGACCCTGCCAACCGCCGTTATCACTATCCCTTTACCAACTGCACAAACTGTGGCCCGCGCTTTTCGATCATCGAAGCCCTGCCCTATGATCGGCCCAATACAACCATGCGTCGCTTTGCCATGTGCGCAGAGTGTCAGACGGAATACGAAAACCCGGCCGACCGGCGCTTCCATGCCCAGCCCAATGCCTGCCCTGTTTGTGGGCCGCATATCGAGTTGTGGACACAGGGCGGGGTGGTGCTGAGCAAAGGCGAGGCAGCGCTTGCACAGGCTGCCGCCGCCTTACGCAAGGGCGAGATTGTGGCAGTCAAGGGACTTGGCGGCTTCTTGCTCATGGCCGATGCCGGTGACAATGCTGCCATCCTGCGCCTGCGCCAACGCAAGCCACGCCGCGACAAGCCATTTGCGGTCATGGTCGCCGATCTTGCCCAGGCCCACGCCCTCTGCGAGATACCGTCCCAGGCGGAGAAACTGCTCACATCGGTCGAGGCGCCGATTGTGCTTATGCAGCGCAAGATGCACGCCCCGATCTCGGATCAGGTGGCGCCGGGCAACCCCAATCTCGGCGTCATGCTGCCGTATACGCCGCTGCATCACTTGTTGTTGCGCGGATTTGGCTCACCCGTGGTGGCGACCAGCGGCAATCTGAGCGATGAACCCATCTGCACCGACGAGCATGAGGCCTTGCAGCGGCTGGCGCATATTGCTGATTGCTTCCTGGTGCATAATCGGCCGATCGCGCGCCATGTTGACGATAGCGTTGCCTGGGTCGTCTGCGGCGAGGCGCGGCTGCTGCGTCGGGCACGCGGCTACGCTCCGTTGCCTGTGTTAGCGCACCATGATCTGCCACCCATCCTGGCCGTTGGTGCACACTTGAAGAACACCGTTGCCCTGAGTGTAGGACGGCAGGTGTTCATCAGCCAGCACATAGGCGATTTGGAAACACCCGAAGCTCTGGCGGCGTTCGAGCGCGTGATTGCCGATTTCCTGCGCCTCTACGAGACAACACCCATAGCAATCGCCCATGACCTGCATCCCGACTACCTTTCAACGCGCTGGGCGCAGCAACAAGGCGGGCAGCTCATTGCCGTGCAGCATCACCATGCTCATCTGGCGGCCTGCCTGGCCGAGAACGGGACGGATGGGCCGGCGCTCGGCGTAACCTGGGATGGCACAGGCTATGGCACTGACGGCAGTGTATGGGGAGGAGAGTTCCTGCTCGGCGGCACCGCCGGCTTCGAGCGTATTGCCCATCTGCGACCGTTCCGCTTGCCAGGCGGCGAGGCGGCCATTCATGAGCCGCGGCGCACGGCGTTGGGGCTGCTGTGGGAGATGGAGGGCGAGGCGCTGCTTGAACGAGACATTGCCCCAATTGCTGACTTCTGCTCATCCGACCGTCATATGCTGGTGCAGATGCTCAAGCATGGCGTCAATACGCCACAGACGACCGGCGCCGGGCGCTTGTTCGATGGCGTTGCCGCCCTACTCGGCCTGCATCAGAAGGTGACGTTCGAGGGACAGGCGGCCATGTCACTGGAGTTCAGCGCCGACACCTCGGTCACAGATGCCTATCCCTTGCCTGTTGTGTCGCAGGTGTCGAGCGCCACAACAGAGGCAGCGCGGCCGCGATGTATTCTCGACTGGCAACCGCTCATCGAGGCGGTGTTGGACGATATGGAGCGCGGCATGGCAAAATCCGTCATTGCCGCCAGGTTTCACAATGCCCTGGTCAACGCAATCGTTGAGGTTGCTTGTCTGGCGGGCGTTGAGCAGGTTGCCCTGTCCGGTGGCTGCTTCCAGAACCGGCTGCTGACCGAGCGAGCAACGCAGCGGCTCGGGCAGGTGGGATTCAAGGTGTTGCTGCACCGCCAGGTACCGCCCAATGATGGCTGCATTGCCCTGGGGCAGGTGGCAGTGGCCGCAGCCAGGCTGCGAGGCTAGCGACGTCAGAGGCGCACATGCCTGTGCTGCACTGCGATGAATGGAGGACCGATCATGTGTCTTGCTGTACCGGGTAAGGTGATGTCAATACGCGATGACCAGCAGGGTCTGCCGATGGCCAGGGTGAGCTTTGGCGGCATTACCAAAGAAGTCTGCCTGGCCTATGTTCCTGAGGTGAAAGTGGGCGACTATGTGATCGTCCATGCCGGCTTTGCCATTAGCCAGTTGAACGAAGACGAGGCGAACGAGGTTCTCGATCTCTTCAGGCAGATGGAAGACATGGAAGAGCCACAAACGCCCCAGGAGAATCAGATGTGATGGGCCAGCAGAGTGTAATAGGGAAGGATTGACGCATGCGTTTTGTGGACGAGTATCGTAATGAAGCGGATGCACAACGCCTGGTGCAGGCCATCAATCGGCTGGTGACGCGGCCCTGGACAATCATGGAGATCTGCGGTGGCCAGACACACACGCTAATCAAGTTCGGCATTGACCAAATGCTGCCGGCCCGTGTGACGCTGATTCATGGCCCCGGTTGCCCGGTCTGTGTGACACCGATTGAGCTGATAGACAAGGCCGTTGCCATCGCCCGCCGACCAGAGGTCATCTTCACCTCCTTTGGCGACATGCTGCGCGTCCCCGGCTCAGAAGCCGACTTGCTCGCCGTTAAGGCTCAAGGGGGTGACGTGCGTATGGTCTACTCGCCGCTGGATGCGGTCAAGCTGGCGGAGAGAAACCCCGACCGAGAGGTGGTCTTCTTTGCCGTCGGCTTTGAGACCACGGCGCCGGGCAACGCCATGTCGGTGTGGCAAGCGAAGCGTTTGGGACTAAAGAACTATTCGATCCTGTGCTCACATGTTCTGGTGCCGCCGGCCATTGAGGCCATACTGAGCTCGCCGAACAACATCGTGCAAGGCTTTCTGGCGGCGGGCCACGTCTGCACGGTGATGGGTTACTGGGAATACGAGCCGATTGCAGCCAGATACCGTGTGCCGATCGTCGTCACGGGCTTCGAGCCGCTCGATCTGCTACAGGGCCTGCATATGACACTCAAGGCGCTGGAAGAGGGGCGCGTGGGCGTCGAAAACGAATACGCGCGCTCCGTGACACGAGAGGGTAACACTGCGGCGCAGAAGCTCATGCAGCAGGTGTTCGAGGTGTGCGACCGCCAGTGGCGTGGTATAGGCATGATTCCTCGCAGCGGCTACCGTCTGCGCCCTGAGTTTGCCGCTTTCGACGCCGAACGCCGCTTCGCCGTCGAGGGTGTGACTGCGCAAGAGTCGCTCCTGTGCATCGCCGGGCAAATTCTGCAAGGAATGAAGAAGCCAAACCAGTGCTCTGCGTTCGGCAAACTTTGCACGCCTGAGCATCCCCTGGGAGCGCCTATGGTTTCGTCCGAAGGTGCCTGTGCAGCCTACTACCAGTACGGGAGGGCATGATGGGCACGAACAACGCGGGAGTACCGATGTCCGGCGGCCGGGGAGATGCTGAAATGGCCGATGTAGGTGCATCGTTGTTGGCCGGCCTGCAATGTCCCATTCCCCTAAGTGACTATCCGACGGTGACGTTGGCCCACGGCGGCGGTGGGCGGCTGACACAGATGCTGATCGAGCGCATGTTTGTCCCCGCCTTCGCCAATCCCACGCTTGACATGCTGCATGATGGAGCAATTCTGCAGGTTGGCGGCGGGCGGCTGGCCTTTTCTACCGATTCGTTTGTGGTCAGCCCGCTCTTTTTCCCCGGCGGCGACATCGGCTCGCTGGCCGTGCACGGCACGGTGAACGACCTGGCTATGTGTGGGGCGCAGCCGCTTGCCCTCTCCAGCGGCTTGATCCTGGAAGAAGGATTGCCCATGCAGGATTTGTGGCGTATCGTGCAGTCAATGCAACGGGCGGCGCAGCGGGTCGGCGTGCCGATCGTCACCGGCGATACAAAGGTGGTGGACCGCGGCAAGGCTGATAGTGTGTTCATCAACACGGCGGGGATTGGCGTCATCGCCGAGGGCATTGATGTTTCGCCCAGGCGGGCACGGCCGGGCGACGTTGTTCTGATCAGCGGCGAGATTGCCGTGCATGGCATCGCCGTCATGTCGGTGCGCGAAGGATTGGAGTTCGAGACGACGCTGGAGAGTGATTCGGCACCGCTTCATGATCTGGTGGCGTCCATTCTGGCCGTCGCAGGTGATAGGGTGCACGTGTTGCGCGATCCAACACGTGGCGGTGTCTCCAGTGCACTGAACGAGATTGCCGGTCAGGCGCAGGTTGGTATCCGGCTCGATGAAGCGGCGATTCCCATTGGCGATGCCGTGCGTGGGGCATGTGAGATCTTGGGGCTTGATCCACTCTATGTTGCGAATGAGGGAAAATGCCTGGTGATCGTGGCACGCGACCAGGCCGACGCTGTACTGGCAGCCATGCGCAGTCATCCGCTCGGCCGGCAGGCGGCGATCATCGGCGAGGTGGTGGATGATCATCCCGGCAAGGTGGTGATGCGCAGCCGTATTGGCGGCTTACGGGTGGTTGACATGTTGAGTGGTGAACAATTGCCGCGCATCTGCTAGCGTTCAGCCGGCCCTCCCCGCAAGCAGGAGAGGGAGACTCTCGTGTGCGGGGAAGGGCCGGGACGAGCCGCCCACCGCCTTGTTGCCCCAGAAACACAGAGCATGCTACACAAGCCACCGTCGCCTCCAGGACGAAGCTAAACAGGTTCCTTTCTCACCCACGCGCCCTGCGAGCGCTCCTCCACAGGAGTAGCCCAGCAAGGGCAGCCGGTATCAGCACCTGGATGCTGTACACCGGTATAACCATCCAGGCTGCGCGCTCCTCATACTCCTCCCTCAGGGCGAAGAAGTTCTGTATGCCACTCAAGCCGGCAACGCAGGTAAAGATGAGAAGAAACCACACCAGCCAACTAATACGTATTCCCTTTGCCCGCGACCATGTCAAGAGCCAATGCCAGGTAAAGCCGATAATGATACCGCAAATCAACCACAACACCCCACACCTCCTCGTTGGCTGAATTGCTCATAGTCGCTATGGCCGGCCGGCGAGCATCTGCCGGCGACACATAAGTGCCACCGCCACACACTGTTAGCCCTCGGCCAGGTCAACATACTCCCGTCCGATGACGGCCGCATGCGGGATGCCGAAAAGATCCAGCAGTTCGCCGATAAGCTCCGCCTTGACCTCTGCATCTTTCTTCGACCATGTACGCGCCTTGATCTCCAGGAAATAGCCGGGGCGATATGGCTGGATCAACCGGTCAATGTTGATGGCAAACTCTGTTCCCTTGTACATGACGTGCCAACGTAGACGGTCTTTCTCGACAGTGCGCTCACCGGCAGGCTTGAAGTATTCGCGGTAGAAGCGCAGGCTGTGGCGCGCCGGGGCAATGAAGCGTGAGCGCGATAGCAGGACCGAGTGCCCGAAATCTCGTTCCTTCGATGGTCCTGTCAGCGTTAGTCGGTAGCGAACGTTGAACGGGTCGCCTTTGGCATCAATGAACTCGTCCTCGCGATAGCGCAGGCGTTCCGGGTCATCGCTGAACAGGAAGTATGTATCATATTGATGGTAGTGGCTCGACCGGATAACGGAGAGCGGGGGCCGATCAATGAGTCGGATGATCTGCTCAGGATCAGTAATCGCCGTTTTTACCTGCACCTCGAACGACTCCTCTTGTTCCAGCCCGCCAATGGCAACCAGTTTGCTGAGGACGCTCTTTTCGCGCTCGATCAAGAAGGCGTCAATGCGTCGGGCGTAGTCACGGGTCGCCAGTGTCAGCTCATCGGCGTCCAGCGTCGTCAGGCTTCGCTCGCGCATGAGCCAGCGCCCGTTGGCCATCACGTCAGTCACATCGGCCGACTTGGCCGCGTAGACGAGCTGTGAGTAGACGGCGTTGGGGTCGCGGGCAAAGGCCGGAGAATTGTGTAATGTTGCCAGGTCAACAATGGCCAAATCGGCTCGCTTGCCTGCTTCCAGGCTACCGGTCATGTCACCGATGTGCAATGCCCGCGCTCCCAGGATGGTTGCCATCTGCATGGCCCGTCTGGCGGGCAGCACCGTCGGGTCGCCCGAGATGCCTTTGGCCAGAAGGGCTGCCAGGCGCGTCTCCTCGAACATGTCGAGGTCGTTGTTCGATGCCGGGCCATCGGTGCCAATGCCCACGTTCAAGCCGGTATCGAGCATCTGCACTACCGGTGCGACGCCCGACGCCAGCTTGAGGTTACTGGTTGGGCAATGAGCAACACCGGCATTGTAATGCTGTAAGGTGTGAATTTCGCCGTCATCCACATGGACGCAGTGGGCAGCCAGCACTTTGGCCTCGAACAGGCCTTGCTTCTTCACCCAGGGAATGACGGGCATGTCGTGCTCATTGCGACTATCCTCTACTTCGGCCATTGTTTCCGAAAGGTGAATGTGGAGCGGCGTATCGGTTTCGGTTGCCAGAGCGGCGCAGGCTTTGAGAATCTCCGGCGTGCAGGTGTAGGGGGCATGGGGCGCAACGGACGGAACGATGAGCGGGTGGCCTTTCCAGCGGGTGATGAACTCCTGCGCCGCGGCCAGGCTGTCCTCATAGCTGTTGGCGTCGGGCGAGGGGAACTTGAGCACCGTTTGCGAACACACGGCGCGCAGGCCGGCTTCAGCAGTGGCTCTGGCCACGTGCTCCTCGAAGTAGTACATATCGGCAAAGCAGGTAACGCCGGAGCGGATCATCTCAGCGCAGGCCACGAGGGCCCCCAATCGGCAAAAGTCGGGTGATACAAACTCTCGTTCCACCGGCATCATATAGCCCATCAGCCACACGTCCAGGCGCAGGTCGTCGGCCAGGGCACGCAGCAAGGTCATAGGCACATGCGTGTGGGCGTTGATGAGCCCTGGAATGATGGTGCGGTCATGGCAGTCTATAACCTGCGCGGCCTGATATTCCGTCAGGATGGCGTGCTGTGCGCCTGCTGCTGCGATATGGTCGCCGGATATGGCCAGCGCGCCGGGGCTAAAAATGTCGCCATTGGCGTTCATGGTGACGACAATGGCGTTTACCAAAAGCATGTCTACGGTATGCAAGGTATCTCCTTGTTTGTTTACTCCAGGTAGTCCTTCAGCTTCTTCGAGCGGCTGGGGTGGCGCAGCTTGCGCAAGGCTTTGGCTTCGATTTGGCGGATACGTTCACGGGTTACGCCAAACTCGCGCCCCACTTCCTCAAGCGTGCGCGCCCGGCCATCATCCAGCCCAAAGCGTAGGATCAAGACCTTGCGTTCGCGACTGGTCAGACTGGCCAGTACGTCTTCCACCTGCTCTTTTAGCAGTTGGTGAGAGGCGGCTTCTGCCGGCGCCAGCGAGCCTTGATCCTCGATGAAGTCACCGAGATGACTATCTTCCTCCTCGCCGATCGGCGTTTCCAGGGAAACGGGCTCCTGGGAAACCTTGATGATTTCACGCACCTTAGCTGCGGCGCGGTCAAGCTCAAGGCGAACGTCGGGGTCATACTGCGGAGATGAGGCGTCCAGACTCTCAGGTGTAGTGCGAATCTTCTCCAATACGGCCGGCGGAAGCATGCCCTCCATTTCCATCGCAATCTCGTCGGCTGTCGGCTCACGCCCCAATTCCTGAAGCAGTCGCCGCGACACGCGGATCAACCGGTTGATCGTCTCGACCATATGCACCGGAATGCGGATCGTGCGCGCCTGGTCGGCGATGGCGCGGGTAATCGCCTGGCGAATCCACCAGGTAGCATAGGTCGAGAATTTGAAGCCCTTGCGGTATTCAAACTTCTCTACGGCGCGGATGAGGCCGATGTTGCCTTCCTGAATCAAGTCGAGCAGCGACATACCGCGGCCGATGTATTTCTTGGCTACACTGACCACCAGACGCAGGTTTGCCTCGGTCAGGTGGCGTCGCGCGTTCTCTGATTCCTCGGCAAAGCGTTCCAGGCGGCGGCCAAGCTCTTCACTCAGGCCGGCGATGAGCTCTTTCAGTTCATCGGGCGTTGGGCGCCGACCATTGCTCTGGTAGAAGGTGTCAATGGCCGTCAGAGCCTGATCCGGGATCAGGCGGGCAGCAACGGAGATCTTGATCTGCTTGACTTCGAGATCCTTGATCTCTTTCTCTTTTGGTTCACCGTGCTGCGGATCCATTTCGACGGCAACCTGGCGAATGATCTCGGTCTCCACTTCGAAATGGGTGCGCATAGCGCGGATCATCTGCGCCGGCGTATTGGTATCGAGACGCAGATGGCGGCAAAGCCGGTCAATCAGTGCCCACTCCTTGTCCAGTCGGCGATAGATTTCGACGACCTTCTCAATGGGTGTGGCTTCACGGCCAAGTCGCCGTTCGAGGTAATTGCCGATTTCTTCGAGCAGCTTGCCGTCTTCCATCTGGATGGCGAGCTCTTTTTCTCCCTGCCAGGTCAAGAGAGGAACGCGCCCGATCTCGCGCAAATACATGCGTACGGAGTCGTCAACGATCTCGTTCTCGTCAATTTCTGGCGTTACCTCAACTGCTTCCTCTTCGATTTCGGCAAGGGCACCCTCGTCGGGTTCGGCCAGGGCCAGCGACGGCTCGGCCACGGCGAGCAGATCTTCTTCGCCGACGCCAACAGGCTTTTCTCCTTCCTCTTCTTCGACCGCTTCCTCTTCGGATGGAAGGATCTTGATCCCCATTCCGTACAATGCGCTGAACACATCATCCACTTCTTCGATGTGATCCTCAGGCTCTGGTACAGCAGCCAGAATATCTTGCTCGGTGACGAAGCCCTGCTCCTTGCCGCGGGCCAGCAGTCGTTCTACCATTGGATTGATGAACGTCCCGCTGGCACGCTCGGCCAATATATCTTGTGCGCCGGCGGCGCCACGCTCCTGGGCGCGCTGCGGCGTCTCATCTTTCATGGCATTATCAACCGTGCTGCCGACGTTCGTGTCGGCCTGTGGTCCGGTCTGTTCCACAGCGGATGCTGCCGTTTGTGCTGTTGCTTTCTGCTTGATCTTCCTATCCTTCGTCTTATCCATCTGCCAATCACCCCTCGTTCATATACAATCTGTTCCTTAAATCAAATGTCGCATGCGCCGGGCGTCTTACCCGGGTAACAATCAAGACATTATCTCCGACCACTTATCTTCCATAGAACGGTCAGTTCATCGAGCCGCCGGTTGAGCATGGCCAGCTCTTCCGTCAATGCATTCACGCGTTGGGCGAGACTGGTAACCTCGGTGGTGTCGCTCTCTTGTTTGGCTTGTGCCTGTAAGAACTTCAACTGGTTGATCTCATCGGTCAGACGCTGTTTGCGCGCCCGTAGAACGGTTGCCGTCAGCTCCTTCTCCAGTATCTCACCGCTAACTTGTGGCCGTTGTGTCCCCAAACGTATCAGGTCATCAAGATGTGGCAGCAACATTGGATCAACAGTCTGGCGAAAGATGGCCACATCGAATTCGCTGTTCTCCTCTATGAATGATCGGAAAGTGATAAAGATCTGACGATTCTCGGTGTGCACGAAATCATCCGGGCTGAGGGCCAGATCAAGGACTTTCCAGTACAGTGTCGGTTCATAGAGCAGAATGGCCAGGCAGTGATCGTCCAGGTCAACCCGGGCAACCTGTCGTCGCGCCGCGACCGGCGGCTGCGCGGCCCGGCGCGATGCCGGCTGCCTGAGCGAGCGCAAACGATTGGCCAGCGTCCGCTCGTCCACCTGGACAAGGGTAGCCAATCGCTGCAGGTAATGGCTGCGCACGACGTCGTTGACGATCTCGCCGACAATCGGCAATAGGCGGTCAACGGCTGCGGCCTTGTCGCGCGGGTTGTGCAGGTCGAGGCGTGCCGTGACGGCATTGAAGTAGAAGTCCACCACCGGCAGGGCCTCGCCGACCAAACGCTTCCACTCGTCCGGATTCTCCAGTACAACCTCGTCCGGGTCTTTGCCACGCGGCAAGGCCAAGACACGTATATCCGTTTCCAAGACGTGCTCGAAGCGGATCAATCCACGCCAGGTCGGAACCGGCACCGCCTCACGGTCGAGCACATCACGCGCCACTTCAAGGCCACGCAGGGTGGCATCATCGCCCGCGGCATCGGCGTCCAGCGCCAGCACCAGACTCTTGCAGAGTCGTTTCAACTGCTCCATCTGTCGGGGTGTCAGCGCGGTGCCCAACGATGCCACCACATTTGTTATACCCATTTGGTGCGGAATCAAAACATCCATGTACCCTTCGACGATAACAGCTTGCCCGCTCTGACGAATGCTGTCTCTGGCATGCTCGATACCGTACAATGTCGCGCTCTTGTCAAAGAGAATGCTCTGCGGTGAGTTCAGGTACTTTGGCTTGTCATCTCCCAGGGCGCGTGCCCCAAATCCGGTGATGTTGCCGCGTCCATCGTGGATGGGGAAAATGATGCGGTTGCGGAAACGGTCATAGTAGCCGCCCCCGTCGCGCTCAATGACAAGCCCGGCAGCTAGCAAATCATCCACGTGAAAGCCACGGTTGAGCATATACGTCTGCAAAGCATCCCAGCTCTCCGGGGCATAGCCAAGCTGCCAGCCCTCTATGGTTGCCTGGTTGACGCCACGCTTTTGCAGATAGGCTCGTGCTGCCTGCGCCTGGTTCGAGCGTAGCAGGAGATTATGAAAGTAAGCGGCGGCAGCATCGAGGACCTGGCGCAGATGGTCGCGCTCTTGATCCTCGGCTGTCACCTCGGCAACAGGGCGCAGACCGACACCGGCGCGCTCGGCCAGGACGCGCAGTGCCTCGCCGAACTCTATGTTGTCGGCCTTCATCAGGAACGTAAAGATGTCGCCACCGGCGCCACAGCCAAAGCATTTGAAGGTTCCACTCTCGGGAAAGACATAGAAAGATGGCGTCTTCTCGCTATGGAATGGGCAAAGAGCCTTCAAGCTGCGTCCTGATTTCTTCAGTTGCACCCGCTGGCCGACAACGTCAACAATGCTGACGCGTTCCTTGATCTCGTCCACCACACCGGGCATACAGTGATTCTCCAAAGTTCCATCTCACCGGGCAGCATGCGCCGGTGTAAACATGTCTCTCTATCTCATATTACGCATTGTTGTGTCAAAGTGGTTCGTATCATTAAGTATAACACAACAGTCAACGAAATCGTACGCAAGGATGCTGCTCTGCTCATATTGTCGTCTGGCGGAGAGCAGGTCATTCGTAGTATAGACTTCATCCTGCCGAGACGCGGCAAGGAGAGACGCCACGCCGTTAGCAGTGTCGTGCCTATGGGTGAAAGGGCAGGGGAAAACAGCGCCGCATCCGAGCCTTGATGCAGCAGGCAGCAGGTGGATTGAGTCCGTGGCCGTCACTTCAGGTTGCGAATGTCCGGCAGCAGTGCGGCTGCAATGATATAGGCCAGAAACACGAGCGTTGCCAGGCCGCCTACGATGAGAGGAACACCGTATACATCGGCCAGCACACCCGCTGGGATAACCGATAGCATGACCATATTCCCCAGCACCATTGCCACGCCGGAGACGCGGCCCCGATAGCTGGCCTCACAGGTCAACTGCATCAGCGTACGCGTGAAGACATCGGCTGCATTGGCAAAGATCCCCACCAGAACGACCAGAATGAACGGGGCCAGTGATCCTGTCATCATCAATAGCGTCACCGAGGCTGCCGCTGCTGCGCCTGAGGCAAGCAGCAGCCTGCCCTTGTACGGTGGGTCGCCCAGGGCGGCAATAAGGATCGAACTCAGCAGGGCGCCGGTGCCGGCGGCCGAGGTCAACAGGCCAAGCCCTGCCGCGTCGAATCCCAGGCTGCGCGAGAACGCCGGCAAAAAGGACGCGTAGGGCTGGATAAAGAGCAGCCTGGCGAAGGCAAGAGCCACCAGCACGAGCAGCACTGTCCTGGCCCGCAGGTAACGGATGCCGGCCGCAAGGTCAGAACGGAGCGAGTTATTGCTGTTGCCGGTTACTATTCTCTTGGGCATGTGCCACAAGGCATAGGCGGCCAGGCCAAAGAGCGGAACGTTGATCAAGAATACCCAGCCGGCGCCGGCGGCCTCAATGATAAGTCCGCCGGCAGCGGCCCCAATGATGTTGAACACTCCCTCGACGACGAAGGTCGTTGAAGTGGCACTCAATAATACCTCGCGGTCCACCAGTTCAGGGACAATAGTCTGCAGCGCCGGCTCCATCACCGAGTAGACGACTGCTTCCAGCACGGTCACGGCGATGATGTGCCACACTTGGAGTACACCGAGGAAGATCATCAGGGCAAGCAGCAGGTTGGTGAGGACCAAGGCCATGCGGCAGCCGAACATGACCAGGCGCTTCTCGATGCGATCCGAGATAACGCCTGCCAGTGGAGATACAATGACACCAACAGCGGCGCGCACGGCCTCGACCCAGGCCAAAGCCAGAACCGATCCGGTCAGGCTATAGACCAGCCAACCCCGAGCCACCCCTCTCATCGCCCAAGTGGCGGCTGCCGCCGTTCGCTCCACAAGCCACCAGCGGAAAGTGCTGTGGTTGAGGGCCAGCAGCGTGGAGCGGGGACCCAGGGTGCGGTAGAGCATGACAATTCCTCTTATTGTGGATCATGTTGCAGATCGGTGTCTAGTAGCGGAGAATAGCATAGCATGCCCTGAGCGTCAAGATATGGCTGATATGATCGAACACATCTGCATGGCGACGAAAATCGCAGCTACAAATGGAGCAATGCTGACCTTCGTCGGCAGGTTAATGATCCTCCCGCAGGTTACTGACCACGGATTGTGGGCGCGGTTAAAACCGCACCTGCGACGGCGCGAAGCCGTCCGGCGGCGGCTAGGCATCCGGCCCCCGGTCGGCGCAGGCCGACCTGGCATGGTTGCAGGTGCAGTTTTAACTGCGCCGGAATACTGCGCCCGACGGCGGCTGGGGGGCACGTCGTCTTCAACCCTGGGCATGGGCTGTGCATCATGGCGACGCGGCGACAGCGGCTGCGACCAGAGCCTCTTTGACACTGAAGACCAGCTCATTGTCGGCAACGTCAACCACGATAGTGTCACCCTCCTTGAACTCGCCGCTGATCAGGCGCTTGGAGAGCGGGTTTTCTAGCGAGCGCTGGATCACGCGCTTGAGTGGCCGGGCGCCAAACTGCGGATCATAGCCCTGCTCTGCCAGCCAGGCGCGAGCGGCATCGGTAAGCTCAATGGCCACATTCTTCTCGCTGATGCGCTGGGCAACCTTTCGCACTTCCAGGTCAACGATCTGCAGCACCTCCTCACGGCTCAACGACTGGAAGATGATGATGTCGTCAATACGATTCAGAAACTCCGGGCGGAAGGTGCGGCGTAGCTCACTCTCGATATCCTTGCGTGTCTTCTCCCGCTGACTCTTCGTGCTGGTCTCCACGCGGAAGCCCAACGCCCCACCTTGTGACAGGTACTGTGTCCCCAGGTTCGATGTCATGATGATCACAGTGTTGCGGAAATCAACCGTCCGTCCGTGGCCATCGGTTAGTCGCCCTTCGTCCAGAATCTGTAACAGGGTGTTCCACACATCCGGATGGGCCTTTTCGATTTCGTCGAACAGCACCACAGAGTAGGGGCGGCGTCGCACGGCCTCGGTCAGTTGTCCGCCCTCGTCATAGCCCACGTAGCCAGGGGGTGCACCAACCAGGCGGGCAACCGTATGCCGTTCGCCATACTCGCTCATGTCAATACGCACAAGGTTGTCTTCATCGTCGAACAGATACCAGGCCAGCGTCTTGGCCAGCTCGGTTTTGCCCACACCGGTGGGCCCCAGGAAGATGAAACTGCCGATGGGCCGACGCGGGTCGCCCAACCCCGAGCGGCTACGGCGGATGGCATCGGAAATGGCAGTGATGGCTTCATCCTGGCCGATGACGCGTTCATGCAGCCGTTCTTCCATATGCAGGAGCTTCTCGGATTCGCGTTCCTGCATTCGGGTAACCGGAATGCCCGTCCAGCGGGCGACGATGGCCGCAATCTGCTCTTCGTCAACGGTATCGTTGAGATTACGCTCTTCCTGCCAGCGCAGCCTGGCTGCGTTGAACTTGTCTTCCAGGGCGATGCGCGCCGCCCGTGTTTCGGCGGCCTTTTCGTAATTCTGGGTGAGGCCGGCTCTCTCCTCCTCGGCCATGAGCTGCTTGAGTTGATTCTCCATGGCGCGCAGCTCTGGAGGCAGACTCATCAGCTCGAGATGTCGCTTGGAGCCGGCCTCATCAATCAGATCAATGGCCTTATCCGGCAGGAAGCGATCGGTGATATAGCGAGCAGAGAGTCGGGCGGCAGCTTCCAGAGCCTCGTCGGTGTAGTGGACGCGATGATGTGCCTCGTAGTGAGGGCGCAGGCCGCGCAGCATCTGGGTCGTCTCCTCGACTGACGGCTCGTCAACCATGATGGGCTGGAAGCGGCGTTCCAGGGCGGCGTTTTTTTCGATGATGCGATATTCGTTGGTCGTCGTCGCTCCTACCGTCTGCAGCTCGCCTTTGGCCAGGGCAGGTTTGAGGATGTTGCTGGCATCAATGGCGCCCTCGGCGGCGCCGGCACCCAACACCGTGTGTAGCTCGTCAATGAAGAGAATGATCTCGCCCTGGGAGCGGCGGATCTCGTCAATGACGGCTTTCATGCGCTCTTCGAACTCACCGCGGAACTTCGACCCGGCGACCATCCCCGGCAGGTCGAGGGCCAGCACGCGCTTACCGCGCAAGGTTTCCGGCACATCGCCTGAAGCGATTTTCTGGGCCAGCCCTTCGACAATGGCTGTTTTGCCCACACCGGCTTCGCCGATCAAGACCGGGTTATTCTTGGTGCGCCGTCCGAGAACCTGAAGCACCCGCAGGATGACTTCATCACGTCCGATCACCGGATCGAGTCGGCCCTCGCGGGCCATGGCTGTCAGGTCTTTGCTGTACTTCTCCAGGGCGCGATATTTGGACTCGGCCCCCTGATCGGTGGCCTTCTGCCCACCACGGATCTCGCGGATGGCCAGGAAGATCTTCTGATCGTCAACGCCCAGGTCGCGCAGAATGCGCGCCGAGGGGCTGTTGCGCTCCATGGCGATGGCCAGCAACAGATGATCGCAGCCGATGACCGTATCGCCCATACGTTGTGATTCGGCGTCGGCGGCCATACCGAGGGCGTTCAGGCGCGGCGTGGCATAGACCTGGGTCATAGGGCCGCCGTACTGCGTCTTGGGGAATGTGGCCAGCACATCCTCCACCTTGCGGCGGACGACTCTGACGTCAACGCCAAGCTTGCGCAGAATCTCCGGGACCGTACCGTCCGGTTGTTCAAGCAAGGCCAGGAACAGGTGCTCCACGTCAAGCTGGCTGTGACTCATGCGTTGCAGTATTTCGTATGCAAGTTGAAAGGCCTCTTGGGCCCGTTCGGTTAGCTTGTTTGGCGTAATCATAGGATAGAGCTCCTGGGTAAGTAAGAAATGCTCCAACTGGCTTGATGGGCCAGACAAAAACAACCCCCGGCAACCT
>Ga0272448_1001025_pt1 | contig 39450 bp, 41 predicted proteins | sample YNPCB0191_FD_202220 | JGI IMG/M metagenome (GOLD analysis project Ga0272448, IMG submission 202220) | Hot spring sediment microbial communities from Yellowstone National Park, WY, United States - YNP-CB-019-1 | ecosystem: Environmental > Aquatic > Thermal springs > Hot (42-90C) > Sediment...
TTTAATTACAAATATTTCTGAAATCCTTCCCCTCCTTGTCTTGGTTTGAAACCAAGACAAGGAGTCAGACTATATTGACTTATTCTTCTTTCAGCTATTTAAGATTAGCCAATTCTTTCTTAAATAACTCAATATTTTCTTTCACGACAGCTTCTTTCGCCTTGAAAACCGAAGCCATCTCAGGCTCTTCTTTTGCTAAATCTTGTAACATTCTTAATTTTGCTTCCATCATTTCAATCTTGGTTTTTAAGATGGCTTTTTCGTCCTCTTTAGAATAAGCCCAACCAAATCTAAAAGGTGACATATTTTCTCACCCCCTTTCTTTTAAAAAATTAATAATGAAATGATGATCGTTCCTAATATCGCCCAGGCCGAATTTTTCTTCAGAATCATTAGCCAACCAATTGACAAAACGAAAATTAGCCATGCTTGCCAGCTAATAAGTAATTTAAAGGCAAATTGCAAGGTGATAGCCACTAAAAGCCCAATAAAGCCAGATAAAAATCCTTTGATAATAACTTTAACAACCTTAAGATTCTGTACTCTTCCGTGAATGTCGGCTAATAAAATCATCGCTGTTAAAGAAGGAGCAAAGATAGCCAAGGTAGCAAAAAGAGCACCCAAGATACTAGCAACACGATAGCCAATAAAAGCAGCAGTATTCAACACCGATCCGGGTGTAATTTGCCCAAGGGCTATACCATCCATAAATTGCTTCACGGTAAGCCAATTGTGGGTATCAACGACTTGATGTTTAATAAGGGGAATAGTAGTAAATCCGCCCCCAAAAGCAATAGCGCCAATCCCCAAAAATGTTGTAATCAAACTGCGCGTAGACGGAATAAACAACCCGATAACAAAAAATGTTACTACCAAAATAACTGGTATCCAATCTCTTGCTAATAATCGTTCACGCCTTAAAAAGTCTGGCTCAGTTAATAGTGCCTCCCCTTTTTTGGCTTTTTCATCTTCAAATTCAGAAGTGAAATAAAAGAAAATAAACCCTAAAGTACCAGCCAATAAAATAAGCCAGATAACATTCATTTTCAGAAAAAAGATACCGATAAAAGTCGTTAAACAGATAGCAAAACCTTTCCAATCATTAATAGTTATTTTTTTAAAAACTGACTTACCTAACATCAAGGTTGCGTTGACCAAAAGTGCCACAACCAGCGCGCCCAATCCGGCAAAAAGCTTCTGAACAAATGTCAAATTTCCAAAAGTAAAATATGCCCAAGCCAAGGGAATCATGACAAAGGTAGCAGGTAAAAGATAAAAAATCGGCGCCAAAATTCCGCCCCACAATTTATACAGCTTGAATCCAAGATACCCCATTAGGGAAACACCATATGTTCCAGGAAGAATTTGCGCTAAACTTAAAGCATTCATAAATTCTTTTTCCGAAATCCATTTTTTTTCATGAACAAATGTCTTTTTCATCAATGCCAAGATTGCTGGCCCACCATAACCAATGGCGCCGACATAAAAAGTTGTTTTTAAAAAATCTGTTAAAGTTGGCTTTTTCATAATTTTTTGATATTGTCTTGAATTATTTTTTTAATTTCCTCAATATCTGGGATAAATCCAACCATTACCGGCTTGCCATCTAATACCAAAACCGGCGATTGCATTATTCCCATTTCAATAATTTTTTCAATTCCCTCCTCGCCAGTGAGATATTCTACCTGGGTATTTAGCCCTAACTCTTCCACCGCCTTTTTAGTTAATTCATATAAATTTTTACAGGTTGGGCACCCAGAACCCAAAACTTGAATTTTCATTTTTCCTCCTTTTTTAAAATTCTAAAAATTAAATCGGCTAAAAATTCACCGTTTTTAGTCAAAGAATAATAAACTCTTACCCCTTTTTTCTTTCTTTTTACCAGTCCCAAATCTTTTAAGTCTCGCAAATGATGAGAAACAAGACTTTGGGATAAGACCAAATCTTTTTCCAACTGGCAAACACAATGAGATTTAGTTGCTAAAATACAAAAAATTTTTAAGCGATTTTCCTCAACTAATTTTTTTAACAAGGCAGAAATTTTTTTAATTTTTCTAAAACCCGCTGGCGACTGACACCCGCAACTACATGAACGCATGTTCATATATTTTAGCGCTAATTTTTACTTTGTCAAGAGGGAAAGCAACCTATTACAGAAGCAGCTTTTTTAAGTAAGTTTCCAATTTTTTCCGAAGATAAACCCTCTTTTTGCAAATCATTCTTTTCTACCCCAAGCAAATCGCTAATTAAAATTATGCCCTTTTTAAAAAATATTTTAATTAAATAATTATCAATCTCCGGAAAAATGGTAATTGGATAAAGCTTTTTCTCATCAATTATTCTTTCTAAACTCCGCTGGGGAGGATATTTCCAACCCAAAAGGTTTACTCCTACACATTCCGAATATTCAATCGCCTGAGAAGAAAATTTGGTATTAGTAACTAAAATACTTTTTAGGGGTCGGTTTCCCAATTTCCCTCCTTTTTGAATATCCAAAAACCGGGCGTAATTAGCCAACGCCACGGTTAAATCAACTTTTAATCCCTGAAGCTGATGGTATTTACATTCCCCAATATACAAAACTCCCTCTTTTTCGGCCAAAAAATCAATCTCGTAATGAGTACAAAAACCATTTATAACCTGATTTAACTCAACCTTAAATCCTTCTTCTTCCAAAACTCTTCCTACATATTTTTCAAAAGGAAAACCCGTTGGTCCTAGCCTTCTTAATGCTTCTTTTAAATTAAAAATCGTGGCTAAGGGGGGATTTTTTTGATTTAAAATTTGTAAGACTCTGGCAAAAATTTCTTTTGTTTTAATCCCCGGATAAGCTTCTTTTTCAATTGTCTGGGCAATTTCTTTAGCTAATTTTTCATCGGCCCCAACCCGCCGGGCAGAATTGAAAACCTTTTGCCAAGAAAAAGGCTCTTTCTCCCCCGCCCAATTAACTACATAAATTCTTTTATCCATACACCTAAAGATTAAGCTTTTTTGAAATATTTTTCAATGGAGTGGCTCCCTTGGAATACCCTTGACGCATTTTCTTTTTTTAAGTAAACTATTCTTGTTCTTTAGGTAAAATTCGTTACGATGGAGAGGAGGTGAAAAATAGTGAATCCTGAAATAGGAGCCTTCCCACAGATAGAAACTTCAACGCAGGAGGAAAAACGAACTCCTGAACAACAGGGTTTAAAGGAATTGTGCTCAAATACTAAACTAATTTTTGCTAAGAGAGGAGGTAGAGAACCAGGAGTTCATATGTGGGGAGGATGAAATGTACCTTAAACTAAATCCTGATACAATAATTTTTTGGATTCTGATTCCAAGGAAGGCTATAGGACTATAGCCTACGACGAAAAGAATGATAAGATGCTGGAAATTTCGCCTCCACTTTATTTTGTTTTAAAAGCTTTAGACTCGACAGGCTGGATAGCAGAAGAAGATTTTAAAAATCTAATTAGAAATTTTTCTCCCAACGACAACTCCCTAGAAAAAGCAATAGAGGATTTAATTAGTAGAGGTATAATCATTAAAAAATGAATATCCACTTTAGTTTCACTTTTTCACCTAATCTTTCTTCTTTCAACGAGTTGAGTGATCACCTCAAAGACGTAATTTTGCCGGCAAAGGTTTTTTTGGAAGATGACGAGCGGGTTGTTTGGGGTTATTTCTCAAGTTATCGACCGGAGATTCCGGAAAATCAACTTAATTCCGAACTAAAGAACTATGGTTTTAGACGAATCGCTAATAGTGATTGTGATTATTTGTTGTTTGTTTGGGATAAAAATCTTAAAAAGCTCACCGTGGGTTTGGATAACACCATGAATTTTTCCTGTTACTTTACTATTTTGGATAATCAAATATTTTTTTCCAGCGACTTTTACCAAATTAAGAAACTAGTTTCTCGCCAAAAACCCTTAATTGCCGATTTAGATGGTCTATTTGCTTATATGGTTAATGGCTGGCATGTAACTGAAAAGACTATTTTGAAGGAAGTAAAAAGAGTTCCCCCTGGAAGCATAGTGGAGTTTGTTTTTGAACCTAAAGTTTCCTACCAGATAAAATCTCTTGTTGATATTGACGGTTTTCTTTCTTCTCTTCCCAAAGATGAATTTAAAGATGAAAAAGAGTTTGCCAAAGCTTTAGAAGCCGCCCTAACAGAGGCAGTTGCTCGTCGCTTAGAAAAAATTCCTCGAGGAACAGATATTGGTTGTGAAGTTTCCAGCGGTTTTGATTGTACTTTTGTTGCTTATATTATGGCTAAACTTATTGGTCCGGAAAATTTTTATTGTTATTCATTTTATTTTCCAGAGGGATATGGAACAGAAAGTTTGGAAATTATCCAAAAATTTGCCGCTAAACATTCCTTAAAATTAAGAGCAGTAAAACTTTCTCCAGTCGAAGGTTATGCGAGAAATTATTTTAAACTTTGGAAAGATGACGACCTTTTGCAGTTGGATGCCGATTATTATGGAGATTATATAAGGTTTTTAGAAAAATATTCTCCGAGGTTGCTTTTCACTGGTCAGCATGGCGATGAAACCTATTCTTTAAAAGAGTGGCTAAAGATTGCCAAATATCCTCGTCAAATAAGTTATTTTGACTATGTTAGGTGGCTAAAAAAAGAAAATCAAGCAATTCTTTATACTCCCAAAGCTTTAAATTTAATGCTGGCAAAAGAAAGATTTAACAAAAGGCGGTGTTATCCATTATTTGTTTCTGATTTGAATATAGTTGAAACTGCTTTAATAAATGAGATTTATATGAATTTTGGAACTCGTCAAGTTTCTCCCTATTTAGATTCTCGCGTTTTGGCCTTAGGAGCAAGATTACCAGTGAAAAAAGGAAAAAAATGGGAGGTAAAACAAATTTATGCTAAGTATCTTAGCCACATATTTATTCCTGAAATGTTCATTCCAAAAAGAGGAGGAACAGAATTTGCTTTAGGCTTTCCTCGGAACCAAAAACCACTAATTTTTTGGGTAATGAAAAACTCGGTTTTAGCCCGGTACGGATTAATAGATCCTAAAAAAATTATGGAAATGATGGAGGACGAATCAAGTCCGCTTTATAAAGATGAATATATTGCTTTAGCTTTTGAATACTTAGTAAGAGCGGACTGGTATTTAATTAGAAACAAGATAATTTTGCCACTATAAAGAAAATGAAAAGAAACTTACCCATAAATTAATTATTTTTCCAACTAAATCATTCTTATTTGCTAAGTAAAATAATCCAAAACCAAAAATCTATCAAGAAATTATCTCTTTAAAACCCCGGTCCCGGGTCCGGGTAGTGGCATTTCTTCCATTTTTTTCCACTTCCGCACCAGCAAGGATCGTTACGACCGATTTTCTTTTTACCGGAAACAACAGGTTTTATTACTGGCTGGCTTTTTAGACCCATTTGGTCTTGAGTGTCAATATTAGTTTGAATCTGCCGGGAAGCAAGTGGTGGAGCAGCAACTTGAACTCTAAAGATTCTTCGGGCAACTTCTCCTTCGATTGCCCCAATTAATTTCTCAAAAGAGGCATAAGCCTCTTTTTTATACTCCACCAAAGGATCTACCTGCCCATAACCTCGCAAACCAATTCCCTCGCGCAAACTATCCATGGCGTAAAGGTGGTCTATCCAAAGCCTATCAATTGCCTGAAGATAAATAAATTTCCCCAACTGCCTGAAAACTTCTTCTCCCAATTGCTTTTTTCTTAAAGAAAAGGCTTCTCTCAATAGTTTATTTAACAAATCAGCAATTTCTTGAGGAGTAGTCAAAGAGGAAACTTGCGATTTTAAGCGCTCGGCTGAAGGTTCATCCAATGGTAAAACTTCTAAAAATTTAGGAACAACTTCTTCGGTTGGTAAATTGGCAATAAATTCTATTTCTTTACCTAAAATTTCTAAAATCTCTTTTTCTAACCAACCGCCGCTCTCTGCCTTTTCTAAAATTTGTTTTCTTTTTCCATAAATAATTTCCCTTTGTTTATTCATCACGTCATCGTACTCAACCACTCTTTTTCTTAAATCAAAATTAAATCCTTCCACCCTAATTTGGGCCTGTTCAATTGCCTTAGAAACCATTCGGTGCTCAATTGGCTGGTCCTCGGGAATTTTTAAAGTCTCCATCAAACGAGAAATTTGCTCTCCGCCAAAAATTCTCATCAAATCATCTTCCAAAGAAACAAAAAACCGTGAAGAACCAGGGTCTCCCTGACGTCCCGCCCGACCCCGCAGCTGATTATCTATCCGCCGAGACTCGTGTCTTTCTGTTCCAATTATATGAAGTCCTCCAAGTCTAACCACTTTTTCATGCTCTTCCTGCCATTCTCTTTCTTCTCTTCCTTCTTTTGTCCCTCCAAGGATAATATCTACTCCTCTTCCTGCCATATTAGTTGCCACGGTCACCGCTTTAAATCGACCGGCTTGGGCAATAATTTTTGCCTCTTTTTCGTGATGCTTAGCATTTAAAACCTGATGGGGAATTCCTTTTCGCGCCAAAAATTTGGAAATAATTTCGTTTTTTTCAATTGAAGTCGTTCCCACCAAAACCGGCTGACCTTTTTTGTAGCATTCTTCGATTTCTTTTACTACCGCCGCATATTTAACTCGCATATTTTTGTAAACCACATCCGGATAGTCTACCCGAATCATCGGTTTGTTGGTAGGAATAACAACCACATCTAATCCATAAATTTGGCGAAATTCTTCAGCTTCGGTAGCCGCTGTTCCCGTCATCCCCGCCAGTTTTTCATACATCCGGAAGTAGTTTTGAAAAGAAATAGTGGCCAAAGTTATTGATTCTTGCTGGATTGGGACTCCCTCTTTTGCCTCTACCGCCTGATGAAGTCCATCAGACCAACGCCTACCAAACATCAACCGGCCAGTAAATTCATCAACAATAATTACTTGGTTGTCTTTAACCACATAGTCTCTATCACGCAAAAATAGAGTTTTCGCCCGGAGGGCATTTTCAATATGGTGAATAGTTTCGTAATCTTCTTCATAAAGATTTTTTACTCCCAAAAGTCTTTCTACTTTTCTTATTCCATAGTCAGTAAGAGTGGCGGTTTTGTGCTTTTCATCCAAAGTATAATCTGTTTGGGGATCTAAATTTTCTACTAACTTAGCAAATTTATAATACTTTTGGGTCGGTTCGGTATCCGGAGTAGAAATAATTAAAGGCGTCCGCGCCTCATCAATTAAAATTGAATCAACCTCATCGATAATAGCAAAATGATGCCCGCGTTGAACTTGCTGGTTTAACTCATAAACCATATTGTCCCGCAAATAATCAAAACCAAATTCATTATTTGTCCCGTAAGTAATATCTGCTAAATAAGCCTCCTTCCTTTCCACTGGCCGCAAATGGCGTAATCTTTCATCGTCTTGCCCTTTTTCCTCATAGTTTGGATCCAAGACAAAAGCCTGTTCGTGAATAATACAACCTAAAGATAAACCAGCAAAATTTAAAGCCCTTCCATACCAACCAGTATCCCTGCGCGCCAAATAGTCATTAACAGTAACCACATGAACCCCCTTTCCCTCCAGGGCATTAAGATAAGCCGCCACGGCGGCTGATAAAGTTTTCCCCTCTCCTGTTTTTTGCTCGGCAATTTTTCCCTGATGCAAAGCAATTGCCGCCATTAATTGGACATCAAAGGCCCGCTCGCCAACCACTCGCCGAATCGCCTCTCTGGCTAAAGCAAAAGCTTCAGGAAGCAAATCATTTAAACTTTCTCCTCCGGCAACCCTTTCTTTAAATTCAGACGTCTTTTTGGAAAATTGAGAATCTTTCAATTTCTTCATCTCCGGTTCCAACGAATTTATTTTTTCCACCAGAGGTGCCATTTTTTTTAGTTCTTTTTCGTTTTGGTCAAAAAGTTTTCCAAGAAATTTAAGCATCTTGACAAGTAATAACACTGTGTTATAATAAGCTTACTAAACGTAGGAGGAGATATTTCGCATGTCTCCTCCATTTTATTTTAGAAACTCAATTTTGTTTTTCAGCTTATGAAAATCTCGAAAACTCCCTTTGGTTATTTGCCTAATTTCTTTAGCTGTTCTTTCTCCTCGCGCTAAAACTGTCACTTTTTTCCCTTTTTTAAGTAAGTATTTTAAAAGGGGAGCAAAATCACCATCTCCTGATAAAAATACTATCCCTGAACATTGGTCTATTAAGCGCATTATTTCAAAAGTCATATCCACATCGCAATTTGCTTTTTTAATTATCCTTCCATTTTCATCCTTGTAAAGTTTAACCGGCTTTAGCCGAAGAATATAACCAAATATTTTAAGATTTAAGTAAAATTTTGTTCTTTGAATATTCCTCTTAAGTAAAGCAATTTCCTCTTCGCTTAAATGCTTTTTACTTTGGTCAAGTTTTTTTTGAAGGAAGATAAGCAGTTCTTCTAAATCTATTAGCTGATTCTTCAAAATCGAGCATGGAAATTCATATATTTCCACTCCGGCGAAATAAAAGGCCTTTCTTACTTGGTATTTCTCTTTTAAATATTTCAACAACCTTTTATAGTCAATTTTCCAACCTAAACTCTTTACTCCACCATAAAACAAGTTTGATACATCAATAAAAGCATAAATCGGTTTTTTCCCCATACGCTAATTTTAACACACCCATGAATGATAAAATATAGGTATGGGCCCTACTTTTTTAACTTATTTTTTAGGTTGCCGAACCAATCAGGCAGAAATAGAAGAAATCGAGGAAAGACTCAAAAAAATTGGTTTTTCTCCTCTTGGCAAAAAAAACGGCTCTCCTGATGTGGTAATTTTTAATTCCTGTGTCGTTACTCAAAAAGCAGAAAAAGAAACAGCAAATTTCATTCGAAAACTTCGAAAAAAATACCCTAAGGCTTTTATCGCTGTTTTAGGTTGTGGAAGCGAAGCATTTAAAAAGGGCCTTGCCTCTCTTCCTCCTGCTGATTTGTTTTTAGGCAATCAAGAAAAAGGAAAAATAATTGAAATTTTAAAAAATAAATTTTCTCCTCAAGTCTCTTGCCAATCTTTACCTACCAGTAAATATTTTCAGTCGGGAAGAGCTTTAATCAAAATTCAAGAGGGCTGTGACTACAATTGTACCTACTGTATTACCAAAATTTTAAGAGGAAAATCAAAAAGCGAAAATCCCCAAAAAATAATAAAGAAAATAAATTCTCTGCCAAAAAATATCAAAGAAATAATTTTAACCGGAACGGCTATAGATTTATGGGGAAAAGATTTAAAACCGCCAAAAAATTTAACTTATCTTGTTTCGGAAATTCTTAAAAAAACAAAAATTCCTAAAATTACCTTATCTTCACTAAATCCCAATTTTTTAAACAAAAAACTAGCAAAATTAATTGCTGAAAATCAAAGAATATCTCCATTTTTACATCTTTCTTTACAGTCTGGTTCTGAAAAAGTTTTAAAAGATATGGGAAGAAATTGTCACTTTAATAAATTAAAGAGCTTAATCCAATTAATTAAAAAGCAAAGAAAAGAATTTGTCTTAAGGGCAGATATTATTGTTGGTTTTCCCACAGAGGAAGAAAAAGATTTTCAAAAAACACTCCAATTAATTAAACAATTAGAAATAGCTTTTGTCCATCCTTTTACTTTTTCTCCTCGTCCAGGAACTTTAGCTTTTGAAAAAATTAAAAACGGTATTTGGCAAGATTTACCAAAAGAAAATAAAAAGAAAAGACTAAAAACTCTCCAGCGCGAGGTAGAAAAAATAAGAAAAAATGTTGCCCAAAAACTAGTAGGCAAGGAAATTAAATGTCTTTTAATTTTTAAAAACAAAAATTTTTGGCAAGGAATAGCAGAAAATTCTTTCCCAATAAAAATTAAAACAAAAAATAAAAAAATTAAAACTGGAGAGTTAATAAAAGTTAAGGTCAATAATTTCAAAAACAATTTTTTGATTGCTTTTTATTGATAACCCCTAGCTTGAATCTGAAAAAGTTCGGCGTATATTCCACCTTTTTTTATTAACTGCTCATGCGAGCCCTCTTCAATAATTTTCCCCTTATCCATTACTAAAATTTTTGAGGCTCGTCTGACAGTTGAAAAACGATGAGAAATTAAAAATAAAATTCTTCCTTTTGCCAACTGACTAATTTTTTCAAAAATTTCTTCTTCGGCTTTGGCATCGACATTGGAAGTTGGCTCGTCTAAAATAACAATTTGTGCCTCTCTAATTAAAACTCGAGAAAGACCAATTCGCTGCCATTGACCCCAAGAGGGGTTAACCCCTTTTTCAAAATCTACTGCCAGGGGGTTTTCGTATTTCAAAGGCAAAGATTCAATGTAATTATGAATTGCGGATTTTTTGGCAAATTGAGAAATTAGAGCTACTCTATTTACTTTTTCTAGCCTCCCATAACCAATTGATTCTCTAGCTGTAAAGGGATATTTTTCAAAATCTTGAAAAAGAACTGCCAAATTCTCCCACAAACTTTCTCGGGAGTATTCTTTCAAATTCACGCCATCAACTAAAATTTCTCCTTTTTGCGGTTCGTAAAAACGGCATAAAAGTTTAATTAAGGTTGTTTTGCCCGCGCCATTTTCTCCAACAATGGCAATGCTTTCTCCTGGAGCAATAAAAATATTTACCCCCCGCAAAACCCAAGGTTGGTCTTGCTTATAGCGAAACCAAACATTTCTAAATTCAATCCCTTTTTTAATTTTTAAAGGAAATTTTTTGTTGCCAGAAGAAATTGTTGGTTTTAAATTCAAAAACCAAACCAAATCAGTGATAAAAAGATAATTTTCATAAAGCTCTAAAAGTGAACCTACCAAACCAGTTAGATTATTTTGAAAGGAGTAAGCCGCCCGCAGATACATCTCGGCACTTCCAACAGTAATTCTTTTCCAAATTGCCAATAAACCCAAATAGACACTCAAAAAGAAAATTAAAACATTTTGAGGAAGATAAACTAAAAAGTGAGTTACTTCCCGTTGGCGGCGAATTTTTAAAGCTTCGGTAAATATTTCTTCCTGAATTTCTTTCATTCTTTTTAAGAAGTAGGGGGGAAGCTTTAAAATTTTTGTTTCTAAAAGATTCGTTATTCGAGTTAAATACCAATCCATCCATCCATAAAGGCGATATTTTGGAGAAACTTTTGTTTCAAATTGATATTCCATTTTTGTGTATTTAGCATCAACAAAAAACTCCGGAATTGCTAAAAGAAAAATTATTAAGGCTAAAATTGGCCGAAAGAAAAAAATTAAAGAAAAAGTAGAGGCTAAACCAAAAAGATAATTTGGAATATTAGACAAAGGCCAGGCTAACCCCCAAGCTCGCCGACCACTTTCTCGTTCAACCTTGTTAAATCTGTCTTTAAAAGAGGGGTCCTCTATTGTCTCCATATCCAATTGGGAGACTTTTTTAGCGATTAAAATATCTAAATGAGCGGAGAAAACGCGAGCAACAGCAAATTGTAAAAATCCAGAAATCCTCATCAGACCCGATTGAATAACCCCTAAACCAACCCGAAGAAAAAACAAACAAACCAAAATTTTAACTGCCTCCTGCCAGTAGGGATTACCAATATTTTTTACTAAAGCATCAATCGTTAATTTTTCTAACCAGAAGGTAGGAAAAATCAAAAGCCCGCTTAAAATATTAACGATAAAAACCGCCACCATTAAATTGGGGTTTGCTTTCCAAACTAAGCGAACTGTTTGGGAGAAAGTAAAGAAAACCTGGCGCAAGCCTAAAACAATTTTTCTGGGTGTAAGTTTTTTAATTTTCATTTTTTCGAGAAATTCTTTCAAGTCCACAGTATTTCTGTAAAACCTTGGGGACCAAAACTGAACCATCTTTTTGTTGATAGTTTTCTAAAATAGCAATTAAAATTCTTCCCATTGCCACCCCGGTATCGTTAACCGTATGACAAAAACCTTTTTCTCCTTTTTTACTAACAAATTTTATATTCATTCTTCTTGCCTGATAGTCGGTAGCATTAGTGGCAGACATTGTCTCCATATATTCTCCACTAACCGGTAACCAAACCTCGACATCATATTGTTTAGCCGAAGCATGATAACCCATATCGGCGCTACATTTTTGCCAAACACGATAGGGAAGTTTTAAAGATTGTAAAAACCATTCATTAATTCCTACCAAATATTCCAAAATTTCCTCAGACTGCCAGGGAGCGCAAACCACATCCATTTCCAACTTGTCAAATTGATGAACTCTTTTCATTCCTCGAACATCTTTACCCCAACTTCCTGCCTCAGAACGAAAACAGGAAGTATAAGCCATTACTTTTGCTGGCAAATCTTGCTCTTTCAAAACTCGGTCGGCAAAGTAGGCAAACAAGGGAGGTTCAGAAGAACCCACTAAATTTAAACTTTCTTTACTTTCGATATTTTCTTCTTTTATTTTGTAAACCTGATCTTTACCTTGGGGAAAATGACTAGTACCATAAAGCACCCAATCCTTAACCAACAAGGGAACAATCATCGGAATAAATCCTTCCTTCAGTAACTTGTTTTTCAAAAGCTCAAAAAGGGCAAATTGTAAAATCGCCGCTTCCTTTTTTAAATAAACAAAGCGAGTGCCAGCAACTTTTCCCGCTTGTTTAATATCCAAAATATCTAGTGCTTCTCCCAACTCAACATGATCTTTTCCTTGGAAACGAGGCATAAATTCGGCTGACTTCCAACCTTTACCAATTTTTTCTTTTGGCAAATACTCTTTTTCAGGCAACCAAACTCTCACCTCTACATTATCTGCTTCACTTTTCCCCAGAGGAGTATCTGGGGAAGGAAGATTAGGTATCTCATATAAAAGATTTTTTAATTCTTCTTCAACTGCCTGCAAATCTGGCTCCAAGCGCCGAAGGGTTTCTTTAATTTTTCTGCCTTTTTCAATATCTTTCGGACCCAACTTATTTCTTTCCGCTCGCAATTTTTCGATTTCGCTAATAAGTTGCCTTCGAGTTTCATCAACTTTTAAAACTCGCTCCACTATTCCCGGATCGCCACCCCTTTGTTGCACTCCCTCTTTTACTTTATCTGGATTTTGGCGAATAAAATTAATATCCAACATTTTAGGATAAAAGGATAAGAGTAACTAGTGATTAGTCTTAGTTAAAGATTTAACGGTTGCTATCAACATTTTAATTACTTGTTCATTTAAAGCCAAGATTTTATTTATTTCTGCCGAGTATCTAGGATAAATTTCTCCTAACATCTCTAGCCAATATTCTGTTTCTCGAGCCGATCCCAACGCCATCTGGATAAATCTTTTATATTCCTTTCCTTTATATTTACCAAAACCTTCAGCTATATTAGCCCCAACAGAAAAGGCAGATCTTAAAACTTGATCGCTAATAATCCAAATTGCTCTTTCATTTGGTAATTTTTTAATCAAACGAAATACTAACAAGCTAACCTGTTTCGCCAATTCCCAAAACTTTAATTCTTTATAACTACTTACTTTTTGACTCATCTTTTGACTCATCACTCTATTCCTCGTTCCTATAATCCTAACTCTTTACTAATCCCTTGCATTGCTCTAAGGCCAATTTCTATAAATTCTTCAAGCGTTAAACCTAATTTCTCCTGACATAAGGCAATATCTTCCCGTCGCGTTCCCCGAGCAAACGATTTTTCTTTAAAGCGATTCAAAACGTTTTGGACAGTTAAATCAGCTAACTTTTTAGATGGCAAAACCAAAGTTGCCGCGACAATCAATCCCGTAAGGCTGTCACCACAAAACAAAGCCCAATCCATTTTTGTTTTTGGTTCAACCCCAGTATTTTTCCAATTATGAGCGGCCATTGCCCAAGCTACATTTTGGGGAATTTCAAAACCCCTCTCGCGTAACCATATAGTAATTTGTACCCCCTGTCTCTCCGGAGGAACTTCCGGACAATAATCGCCATCATGAAGCAACCCAGCCATCATCCATTCCTCTTTTGTTCCCCCTAAATCTTTTTCTCCTTTTTCGACTAATGCCTCATAAACACCTGCCATTAAAGCCTCGCAGGCAATCATATGCTTAATGATATTTTTATTTTCAATTTTTTGATTTAAAAAATCTAAAGCCTGCTGGCGACTAATCATTTTTTGGCGCTAAAGTTGGAAATAAAATCACATCACGGATACATTGCTGATTGGTTAAAAGCATTACCATCCGGTCTATTCCTATTCCTAAACCACCCGTTGGCGGCATGCCGTATTCCATTGCCTCCAAAAACGCCTCATCCATAGGATGAGCCTCTTTATCCCCTGATTTGGCTGCTTTTACCTGTTCTTCAAAAAACTCCCTTTGGATCAAAGGATCATTTAATTCACTATAGGCATTGCCTACTTCAAAACCCGCAATATAAGGCTCGAAACGCTCAATTAAGTTCGGCTCCTCTGGTTTTGGCTTACATAATGCCGTTGTTTCTTTAGGAAAATCTATTACAAATGTTGGCTGAATTAAATATGGTTCTACCAACTCAAACAAAGTAGCAATTGCTACCCCACGATTAAATTCTGCCGCTACTCCGCTTAAGTTTGGTTTTTCCTCAGCAATTAATTTATGCTTTTTAAGTAAATTTTTAATCTCTTCATCAGTTAACTTATCAACATCAATTTTGGCATATGTTTTAAGTCCTTCTTTCATTGTTAATCGCCGCCAGGGAGGCTTAAGATCAATTTTATGATTGCCAAAAGTAATTTTAGTAGTTCCTAAAACTTTTTTAGCGACAAAATTAAAAAGATTTTCTGTCAATTCCATCATTTGATTGTAATCGGCATAGGCCCAATAGCATTCCATCATCGTAAACTCAGGATTATGAAAGCGATCAATTCCTTCGTTACGAAAATCTTTGTCTATCTCATAAACTTTTTCAAAACCACCAATAACTAGTCTTTTTAAGTAAAGTTCGTCTGAAATTTTAAGATAAAAATCGGCATCTAAAGCATTGTGGTGAGTTACAAAAGGTCGAGCTGAAGCCCCTCCGTAAATTTCTTGAAGAGTAGGTGTTTCTACTTCTAAAAATCCAAGATTATCTAAAAATTCTCTTATTGCTGAAATAATTTGAGTTCGCCGGCGAAAAACCTCTTTTACTTCCTCATTCATTATCAAATCCAAATAGCGCTTTCGATAACGTTCTTCAACATCCCTTAGTCCATGCCACTTTGAAGGTAAAGGGCGAAGGGATTTTGCTAAAAGTTGAAAATCAGAAACTAAAACAGAAATTTCGCCAGCCTTGGTTTTGAAAACTTCCCCTTGGGCAGCAAGAAAATCACCAATATCTAAAAGAATTACGAGTTGCGAATTACGAGTTGCGAGTTTATCTTTTTTAAAAACCAACTGAATTTTTCCTGTCTCATCGCGTAAATCAAAAAACTGAATCCCTCCATGCCCACGAATTGCCATAACTCTCCCCGTCACCGCAACCTTTTTTCCCATCATTTTTAAAGCCTGGGAAATAGTTTGTTGCCGTAAACAACGTGGCGGATAAGGGTCTATCCCTAAATTTTTTATTTTTTGAAGTTTTTCTAAACGAATTTTTCTTAATTGCTCAATAGGTAAAGCCATTTAATATGAAGTTTACCACAGAGTTTAATTTTTCTCAAAAATTAATCTATTTTAGTAATTATATAAACGAGCCTTCCTGCAGGAACTTCCACTTCCACCTCGTCACCTACTTTTTTTCCTAAAAGGCTTTTTCCTAGGGGCGAAGTATAAGAGACCTTTTTTTGAGCTGGATTGGCTTCCCATTCTCCAACCACCCAAAAAACTTCTTCTCCTTTAGAATTTTTAACCGAAACTTTGCAACCCAAGCTAACCTGAGAACACTTTTGATGGTTATTTCTAGCAAGAACTGCTTTTTTTAAAATTTCCTCAAGTTCACTAATTCTCCCATCAATAAAAGAAAGTTCGTCTTTTGCTTGTATATACTCGCTGTTCTCTGCTAAATCCCCCGATTGCCTTGCCTCTGATAATCTTTCCACCACTGCCGGCCTTTTTACTTCCACTAACTCCCGATACTCTTTTTTAAGAGCTTCAAACCCCTCTGAGGTAAAAAGAATTTTGTCTTTATCGTCAATATTCATTTTTCTTTAAAATAAAACTAAAATATAACTAATTTCTGGGAAAAATAATAGTGTAGAGGGGATAATAATCCATAAAATTAAATTTGTCAAGAGGTAAATTTTAGGCTATAATAAACAAAATGCCGCCATCGTCTAGCGGCCGAGGACGTCAGGTTCCCCGCCTGCCAAAGCGTGGCGCGTTCGTCTAGCGGCCCAGGACGGTTGGTTCTCAACCAACAAATCACCGGTTCGAATCCGGTACGCGCCACTAGCGGCGGGCAGGTCAACCTGAAAATCGGGGGTTCAAATCCCCCTGGCGGCACTGAAAGTGCTAACCAAAATTTTATCAGCTGCCCATTTTGGTTTAGAAACAATCCCTGTTGAGGTTGAGGTTAATGTCTCCAAAAAAGGCTTCCCCGGCTTTAACATTATTGGCTTGCCTAATAAAGCTATTGAAGAGGCAAAAGAAAGGGTAAAAACAGCAATTATCAATTCTGGTTTGGATTTTCCCCAGGCAAAAATCACTGTTAACTTAGCTCCAGCTGACATTCCTAAAGAAGGCTCCTGTTATGACTTACCAATTGCCGTGGGAATTTTAGCCTCTTTGGGCTTAATTTCTTTACCCTCAGAAAAATCGTTTTTTTATGGCGAACTTTCTTTAGATGGAAGCCTCCGCCACACCAAGGGAACTTTTCTTTTAGCCCTGGCAGCAAGAGATTTAGGAGTTTCCAACCTTTTTATTCCCGCTCCCTCAGCTAATGAAGCGCGAGTAGTAAAAAAGATTAATATTTATCCGGTAAATTCTTTAAAGGAACTTATGGGCCATTTAAGCGGACTAGAGTTAATTGAAAAACTTTCCCCTTTTTCCCGGGAAGAAAAATCAATTTTTTCCGAAGAAGGCTTGGCAGAATTTGATTTTTCTGAAATTCTTGGCCAAGAACAAGCAAAAAGAGCTTTGGAAATTGCCGCTGCCGGCGGTCATAACATCCTTCTTCAAGGACCACCGGGGGCAGGAAAAACAATGCTTGCGCGAGCGTTGCCGGGAATTTTGCCACCCCTTACTGAAGAAGAAAGTTTAGAGGTAACCAAAATTTATTCTGTAACCGGAAATATTCCTCCGGGGGGCTCGCTTATAAAAATTCGCCCATTTCGCTCTTCTCATCATACTACTTCTCGCGCCGGTTTAATTGGTGGAGGTAGTCCTCCCCATCCTGGAGAAATTTCTTTGGCTCATTGTGGCGTTTTATTTTTGGATGAATTTCCTGAGTTTCCCCGCTCAGTTTTGGAAGCCCTACGCCAACCAATGGAAGATGGCGTAGTAGTAATTTCTCGGGCTGCAGGTTCAGTAAAATTTCCTGCCCAATTTACTCTAGTTGCCGCCGCTAATCCCTGCCCATGCGGCTATCTTGGAGACCCAAAGAAGGAATGCCGTTGTACCCCGAGGCAAATTCTTCATTATCAAAGCAAGCTTTCCGGTCCTCTTTTAGATAGAATCGATCTCCATATCAATGTTCCGGCGGTAGAAATTGAAAAACTCATTCCCCAAACTAGACCTCCTCAAGAAAGCTCGGCAGAAATTAGAAAAAGAGTCGTTGCCGCCAGGAAGATTCAAAACCGTCGCTTTGCCAAAACCGGTATTCATACCAACGCTCAAATGAAAAACAAGCACATCAAAGAATTTTGCCATTTAACTGATGAAGCTTTAGTTTTATTAAAACAGGCAGTTAATAATTACAATCTTTCGGCGCGAACTTATTTTCGGTTAATCAAAGTTTCCCAAACTATTGCCGATTTAGCTGGAGAAGGAAAAATTACCGCCGAGCATGTTGCTGAAGCTCTGCAGTATCGTTTAAGAATTCAGGATGCGTAAATGAAAAATTTAAACTATCAGACCGGAAAATTTGGCGAAGATTTGGCAAAACAATATTTAATTAAAAATGGGTACGAAATTTTAACCAGTAATTTTCGCAGTCGCTTTGGAGAAATTGATATTATTGCTAGCAAAAACAATGCTTTAATTTTTGTCGAAGTTAAATTAAAAATCGGCGAGGAGACCGGTCAGCCTGAAGAAATGATTAACAGCAAAAAAATCTCTCAAATTCAAAAAATGGCGGAAATTTTTTTACAAAAAAATTCTTCACTAGCTCAAAAATTTCCCCTTTGGCGGATAGACGCCATCTGCATCGTTCTTAATCCCGATGGCTCGAGTAAAAGAATTACTCATTGGAAAAATATCAGCGATGAAATGGTCTGATTATGAGATAAAAACTACCACCTATGATAAAAAAAATTATCCAAAGATACTTCGTGAAATAAAAAATTATCCAGAAAAGTTATTTTATCGTGGTAATCTTGACCAAAAATTATTTGAAAAATCATTAGCCGTTGTTGGTACAAGAAGAATCACCCGTTACGGAAAAATGGTAATAGAAAAATTCATCCCCTTTTTGGTAAAAGAAAAGATTACTATTATTTCCGGCTTTATGTATGGGGTTGATACCGAAGCCCACCAAAAATGTTTGGAATATGGTGGTAAAACTGTCGCCGTTTTAGGGGGAGGATTAAATATAATTTATCCTCCAGAAAACGAAAGGCTTTATGAAAAAATCCTTGAAAATGGCGGTTTAATCATTTCTGAATACGAACCAGACTTCAAGCCTCAACTTTGGACTTTTCCCCAAAGAAATCGTATTGTTGCCGGATTATCTTCCCTAGGAGTTTTAGTAATTGAAGCCGGAGAAAAAAGTGGGGCTTTGATTACCGCCAATTTAGCTCGTCAGCAAGGGAAAAAAGTCTTTGCTGTTCCCGGACCAATTACTTCCTCGGTTTCTGCAGGCACAAATTTTTTAATTAAAACTCATCAGGCAAAAATGGTGACTACTCCGGAAGAGATTTTAGGAAAAAAGATAGAAACTCCTTCCCTTTTTTCCCTTCAAGAATTATCGCCACTGGAACAAAAAATCTACCAAGCCTTAGAAGCAGAACCTTTAACTGCTGATGAAATTGCCAAAACTGTTGGCCAAAATATTGTAGAAGTAGGAAAAACTTTATCTTTACTTTCTTTGAAGGGCTTAATTTCCGAATTTGCCGGAAAATATTATTTAAAATCCTTTTAATCTTTGCCTACAATAATCACCGCGTCAAAATTCTCATCTTCGGAAAGAGTCTGCGGTTCTTCTTCTAAAGCATATTTAGAAGAAAGGTCTTTTTTCAGTAAATCAAAATATTCCTTTTTGCTTTCTTTTATCTGAATTACTGTTTTTTGATAATCAAAATTATCAGCATTCCCCGTTTTTATTCCCTGCCAGCCAAATTTTTCTAAAAGCTCGGCAACTTTGCCCGCTGCCCCAGGAACGCCAGTACCGTTTAAGACTTTAATTTTTAAATCGGCCCGGCTAATTTTTGGCGTTGGAGAAGGAGAAATCTCTCCGGTTGGTGTAACTTCCGACGGGGTCACTAAAGGTGTTGGTGTAGGAGCAGCTACTTCTTTATCTTTTTTATTTTTCAAAGTTTTTTGATAAACAAAAATTCCTCCTCCAATTATTCCCAAACCAAGCAAAACCACCAAGGCAACTAATATCCATCTTAAAAAATCAGGTTTTGATTTTTGTTCAATTCCTTCCATTTTTTCTCCTCAAGGCTAATTTTAACACATCATCAAGGTGAGAAACAAATAGAAATTCGATATCTTTTTTAACCGAGGCAGGAACATCCACTAAATCTTTTTTATTATCTTTGGGCAAAATCACTCTTTTAAGCCCTGCGCGATGAGCGGCAATTACTTTTTCCTTAACCCCACCAATTTCCAAAACCCTTCCTCTTAGGGTAATCTCTCCAGTCATTCCGGTATCCATTCTCGTTGGGGTTTTAGTTAAAGCAGAAACCAAAGCGACAGTAATCGCCACTCCTGCCGAAGGACCATCTTTAGGAACTGCTCCTTCAGGAACATGAATATGAATGTCTAAATCTTTATAAAAATCCCTTTTTAAGCCAAGCTGCTCCCAGCGACTCCTAACATAAGACAATGCCGCCTTTCCTGATTCTTTCATTACTTCTCCTAATTTCCCCGTGAGAAGGAGATTTCCTTTCCCTGGCATTAAGGCGACCTCAATAAACAAAATATCTCCCCCCGCCTCAGTATAAGCCAAACCAGTAGCAATTCCTATCTCATCCTTTTTCTCCGCCAAAGTTTCACTATATTTTCGCGGACCTAGATATTTAGTAATATCAGCTTTTTTAATTATTTCAGGAATTTTTTTTCCTTCAGCTACCTTTCTGGCAAGCTTACGGCAAATGGTGGCTAAACAACGCTCTAATTCTCTTACCCCTGCTTCTCGGGTATAACGGCGAATAATTTCATAAATTGCCTCATCGGCGATTTTAATCTGATTTTCTTTAAGGCCATTAGCTACCAGCTGCTTGTTCCAAAGATATTTTTTGGCAATATGAAATTTCTCAACTTCGGTATAACCCGGGAAAGGGATTACCTCCATCCTATCGCGTAAAGCAGGAGGAACAGTATCTAAAATATTGGCAGTGGTAATAAACATCACCCGAGAAAGATCGAAGGGGACTTCTAAATAATGGTCGGAAAATTCACGATTTTGTTCTGGGTCCAAAGCTTCAAGGAGGGCAGCCGAAGGGTCCCCCCGAAAATCCGCGCCAATTTTATCAATTTCATCAAGCATAAACACCGGATTATTTGTCCCGGCATTTCTAATCCCCTGAATTATTCTTCCGGGCAAAGCCCCTACATAAGTCCGGCGATGACCGCGAATTTCTGCCTCATCTCTTATTCCTCCCAAACTTACTCTCACAAACTTTCTTCCTAAAGCCCGGGCAATTGACTTGCCAATAGAGGTTTTTCCTACTCCCGGTGGGCCAACAAAACAAAGAATCGTTGGCCCTCCTTCTTTTGTTTCTTCCTTTTTCCTTTCCTTTTTTTGTTTTTCTCTTAATTTCATTACCGCCAGATATTCAATTACCCGTTCCTTAACCTTTTCCAATCCCCAATGGTCCTCATCTAAAATTTTTGCCGCTTGGGAAATGGAAACTTTGTTTGGGGTAGAAACTGACCAGGGCATCTCGGTTAACCAATCCAAATAAGTTCTGATATAAGAAAACTCGGGATGATTTGGATTCATACCTGAAAGCCTTTTGAGTTCCTTTTGGGCCTTTTTTTCTACTGTTGGCGGCATTTTCGCCTTTTTAATTTTCCGCTTAAGCTCTTTTATTTCATCCTCTTCTTCCGCTACTTCTCCCAACTCTTCTTCAATCACCTTTTTTCTTTCTCTTAAAATACTTTCCCTTATTGACTTATCAAATTTCATTTTCGTTTTTGAATCAATTTTTCTTTCCAACTCTAAAACCTTAAGTTCGTGAGTAAGATACTCATTTGCTTTTGCTAATCTTTCTTTAACTGACAGCGTCTCTAAAAGCACTTGTTTTTCTGGGGTTTTAATGTCCAAAATATAAGAAATTTGATCGGCAACTTCCGAGGGCGTATTTTCACCCAAGAGTTTCATCACCATCATCACATCTACTGGTTTCCCCAAATTTATTGCCTCTTGGAAATTTTTGGTCAAATTATTTACCAAAGCAGTAATTTCATCTGAAGACTCCTGAATCTCTGGAAGTTCGGTTACTTTTCCAACCATAAACGGCCTTTCCGCTTCTAAAGACTCCAAACGCACTCTATTAACTCCTCTCACCCAAGCATGAACTTCGTTTTCTGTTTTCAAAACCCTTTCTATCTTTCCCAGTGTCCCTACTTGATAAAGATCGTCTTTTGTAGGTTCAGAAATTTTAGAATCTTTTTGTGCTAAAAAACAAACCAAACGATCGGTTTTAAAAGCTGCTTCCAGAGCGGCAATTGAAATCGGCCTACCAAAACTTAAAATTGTTTCTACGTGGGGAAAAATAACCCCTTCCCTTAATGGGACAATAGGCAAAACTTTTTCTTTCTTTGGACCAAGTAAAATTACCATTGTTAGCAGTCTAACATATTAATTGCTAAAAGTCAATCGTGAATTACTACCCTTGTTCCCGGACTATCCTTCGAGGAATAGGCAATGCTTTTTCCCTCAGGAATCGGTGGGGATGTCCAGTAAAAAAGTTTTTCTGCATCTGGAGTAGCCAAATTAATACAACCATAACTCATCGGCTGGCCAAAATTATTATGCCAATAAGTCCCATGAAGTCCATAACCTTTATAAAAATATTGAGTGTAGGGAACATTCGGTAAATAATAATAAGTTCTTGTCCCTTTAATTCCCCCTTCCATTTTTGTATATTTTAACTTCACCCAAATTCGAAATTCTCCTTTTGGAGTGGGCGCCCATTTTCCTGAAGAAATCAAAAATTCATAAACAAGATTGCTTCCTTCCCAGGCGCGTAATTTTTGTTCCGAAAGATCAACCTCAATCCATCGCTCATCGCTCTGAGCTCCCAAAACTTTCTCTTCTTGAACTAAATTTTCTTCTGCTAATTTTGGCATTTGATAATTTACCGGTTGATTATTAAAGATGGCCATTCTTTCCCCTTCTTTGTATTCTCCGGTAGTTTCTGGTGAAGGAATTCCGCAGCCACAGGAAATCTTACTTAAAAATTGATTTCCGGAAAAAAACAAAATTCCCAAAGCAAAAACAATTGCCAAAAACAGCCCAATTAAATAAAATTTTTTTGTTTTCATTATCCTTCAATATACCATAAAAATCTGGTAAAATAAAAGGGAATTGCGGGGTGGTGCAGCGGTAGCACGTCGCGCTCTGGACGCGAAGATTCTAGGTTCGAATCCTAGCCCCGCAGCAAGAAGAAAAACCACTGAGAAGAAATCAAAATGACAACTTCCAAATTGAGTCTCTTGAGGTAAGGGTTGAGTAGAACTACACCTCTAAGGTGTAAGAGGCATTTAGCCCCTTAATCATTTTAAAATGTTTAAGATTGCCGGTAATTAAAGTTAAATTGTGTCTTATAGCTGTGGCGGCAATTATAGCATCAAGTATCAGCAAATGGGAAGAGAGGAGATATCTTTCCATTAATTTTAAAGCTAATTGAGAAATTTTTTCATCAATCAATAAAACTTTGGTTGTTTTAAAAAAGTTTTTGACGAATTTTAGTTCTTCTTTATTACGTAATCCCTGATAAACCTCTGCAACAGTAACAATAGAAACAATAATTTCTTCCAAAGATTCTAAAAACTTAACTGCTTTTTCTTCTCCCTTTAAAAAATCAATAATAATATCACTATCAACCAAATATTGGCTCATAGTTAATTAATCCTTGATTCTGAGGCTTTGTTTTTCTCTAATTTTAGAAACCCAGACCGCCGAATCTTTCATCTCTTTTCTATCTTTCCACATCCCGTAGGCTGGAAGATTCCTCAAATTTCTTCTCTTTCTACTAGTTTTCCTGTCAGTTATGGGAACGATTAGCGCTTTTTTTTTACCGAATTTGGAAACTAAAAAAGCTTGCTGCCCGATAGCCACCTTTTCTAAAATTTCTGCAAGATTGTCTCTTAATTCCTTGGTAGATATCTCCTCAAGATTTTGCATATTTATAAAATATCACACTTTGCTAACTTTGTCAACTTCTTGATATTTCCATTTTGCAAAATCAGGATTTCAATACACCACAAAAATCTGGTAAAATAAAAAAGTTGCGGGATCAGCTAACGGTAGGCTAGCTGGCTCTGAACCAGTCAATCGTGGTTCGAATCCACGTCCCGCAGCAGGTTTTCTAATCTTTCTAAAGTTTCTTTTTTCCCCAAAATCTCCATTGATTCAAAAAGGGGAGGAGTAACCGGTTTACCAGTAATAGCAATTCTTAAGGCCATAAAAAAGTTGCCCACATACCAATTATTTTTTGCCGCCAAGTCCCGAAGGGCTTTCTCTATAACTTCCGCTCTCCAATCCTTTATTTCTTCCATTTGCCATTTGGTATTTGAGATTTGATATCTTATTAATTTCTCCTCTCCCCCGCTCTTTTCAATTAAAAGTTGGCGGTCAACTTTCGGAGAACTAACCAGAAAATCAACGAGAGAAGAGTAATCAGAAAGTTTGACTATTCTTTCCTTAACCAAGGAAATGGTTTTCTTCATCAATTCATCGCTCATTCCCTCGGGTTTAAAGGGTTTAAGAAGTTCAAAAAGCTGCTCGTCGGTTTTTTGGCGAATATACCAACCATTAAACCAATCAAGTTTCTTCCGGTTAAATACCGGATTAGCAACATGCAAGTTTCCTTGAGGAAAAGCTTTTACAAATTCTTCCAAAGAAAAAATCTCCCGGTTATCTTTTGGCGCCCAACCCAAAAGCATAATAAAATTTAAAATCGCCTCGGGTAAATATCCTTGGGCTAAAAATTCTTCGCAGGCAACAGTCCCTTTTCTTTTAGAAAGTTTTCCGCCGGCAGGATCTAAAATATCAGTAAGATGACCAATTTGAGGTAAGGGAAAATTTAAATATTTAAACAGTAAAAGATGGACTGGCGTACTCGGCAGCCAATCTCTTCCCCGAATAATATGACTAATTTTCATTAGATAATCATCAACTACTACTCCCAAATGATAGGTAGGAAAACCGTCTGATTTCAAAAGAGTCACCTCATCAACGTCGTCTGTTCGCCAAGTAATTTCTTTTTTCAAAACAAAATCAAAATAAGAAACTTTCTGGCAGCTGGGAACTCGCAGGCGGATTGCTGGTTTTAAGCCTAAACGAAGTTTTTCCTCCGCTTCTTTTTTTGATAAATCCCGGCAAGGATCGCGAAGCTCAATTATTTTCTTTTGGTGACGGTTTTTAATTTCTTGGGTAGTTTGCGGTGGGCAAAAACAATAATAAGCATTTCCCTGCTCTATCAATTGCTGAGCATATTTTTGATAAATTCCCAATTTTACTCTTTCTGATTGAATATAGGGGGCATAAGGTCCACCAACCTCCGGACCCTCATCCCAATCCAATCCAAAAGTTTTCAAAACTTGATAAATTTTTTCTGTTGCTCCGGGAACATATCTTTTAAGGTCAGTATCCTCTATTCTTAAAATAAATTTTCCCCCTTGGCTCTTGGCAAAAGCAAAAGAATATAAAGCCGTCCGTAAGCTGCCAATATGTAAAAAGCCAGTGGGGCTAGGAGCAAAACGTGTCCGAATCATTTTCTTGATTTTAGCACAATAAGCTTTTATACTCAAAATATGGCAACTTTAACAGAAACTGCCTATTGGACACGCAAGACTATTAAATTTGGAGTTGTCGCTCTTTTTTTGATTTCTATTTTAAAAATTACTTTTAGCATTGGTAAAAACATTTGGCGAAAATCTCATCCACCGCCACCACCTCCACCCACTGTTTCTTTCGGAAAACTACCAAAAATAGTTTTTCCTGAAGAAAAATTATCTATAGGAAAAGAAAAAATTTCTTTTAAGCTGGAAACAATTCAAGGAGGATTACCTAAACTTCCAGAAATAGGAAGAGTTTATTTTAGGCCAATAAAAAGCCCAAATCTTTTATCGCTAGATAGGGCAAAATCTTTAGCCCAAAAAATGGGTTTTCAAAAAGAGCCGGAAAAAAAAGATGAAAATACCTATCTTTGGAATAACGAAAACTCTCTTTTTTTAGAAATAGAAATTAATAATTTAAATTTCCATTTATTTTATGATTTTAAAAACGATCAGGAAATTCTCACAAGCAAAAATCTTCCTACTAATCAACAGGCTGCTCAGGAAACAAAAAATTTTTTGGTGGCTAATAACCTTTTACCGGAAGATTTAGCCAATGGCACTGCTGAATTTGAATATTTCCGTTTTGAAAACGGACAACTTGTCCCGGTAGTATCTCTTTCAGAAGCAGATTTTATAAAAGTTAATCTTTTCCGCGCTAACCTTGACGACTGGCGAATTTTACCCCCCAATCCAAAGAAATCTCCTATTTCTTTCCTTTTTTCTGGCTCAAGAACCCCGGGAAAAAGAATTGTGGAAATAAATTACACCTATTTTCCAATAGAGAAAGAGGCTTTTGCTACTTACCCTTTAAAACCAGTACCCCAGGCTTGGAATGAACTCCAACAAGGAAAAGGCTATATTGCCAATTTTGGCCAAAATGAAAGCGGACAAATAATCATCCGGAGGGTCTATCTTGCCTATTACGATTCAGATTCGCCTCAACACTATCTTCAACCAATCTATGTTTTTGAGGGAGACCAAAACTTCTTTGCCTATGTTCCAGCAGTAGAGCCTAAATGGACGGAATAACTTCTACCCACCGATAGTTGGTAAAAACCCAATCAATCAATCTCTTTGTCTCGCCAAATCTATCTTGACTTCCCAAAACTACCGTAATAATTCCCCTATTTTCTTTTTCAGTATAGGCGACAAAGCATTCACCTGCCTCTTCTGTCCAACCAGTTTTTCCTCCTTTAAGACCTTCAACCTTTCCTAAAAGTTGGTTAATATTAAAAAGTTGATGGCTAATTTTTCCCGAAACATCAGTCACAGTAATTTTTTCTGTCTTTACTATTTGAGAAAATAAAGGATTTTTAAATGCTTCGGCGGCTAAACGGGCTAAATCTAAAGCGGTAGTGTAAGAAAAATCAGCCAGTAAATTTCCTTCCTCGTCGCTGTCAAGACCAGTGGGATTGGCAAAATAAGTATTACCTAAATTTAAAATCGCTGCTTTTCTGTTCATCGCAGTAACAAAAGCTTTCTGACCGCCGGGATAATTTTGAGCCAAAACCAAAGCGGCGTCATTTGCCGAGGCCACAAGCAAACCATAAAGTAGATTTTCAACTGTTATTCTTTCTCCTACCACTAATTTCATTGTTTGGCCAAAATCGCTAATTTCACCAACGGTTAAGATGTCTTCTGGTCGATAATAATCTAAAGCAACTAAGGCGGTCATTATTTTTACAGTGGAGGCCGGTAAAACCCATAAATTTTCGTTTTTAGCATAAATCACCACTGAAGAATTTTTGTCCATTACCACCGCACTTTTGGCGGTTAGCAAAGGTGGTTTCTGACCAGTATAATTTAGCGGATATAAAGAAGGTGAGGGCAATTCAAAGTTTAAAAAGCGCGTAGGACTTTTTTTGTAATCAGCTTGGATAACTAAATAGTAATTTTGCCCGGGGAAAAGAAAAAAAACTAGTCCAAAACAAAAAAGACTAGCCCGTTTGATTCTTAAAATAAACTTAGCGTTATTTTTTCTTGACGACGACATTAATTCCCAGCTCTTTTAGTTGTTGTGGGTCAACTTCAGAGGGAGCATCCATAACCGCTGTTTGTCCACCCGAAGTCATAGGAAAAGCAATTACCTCGCGTAATGAAGGCTCATTTAAAACTACCATTAAAAATCTATCAATCCCCGGCGCAATTCCGCCATGAGGAGGCACACCATATTCAAAAGCTTCAAGCAAATGGCCAAACTTCTTTTGAATTTGAGAAGGAGTGTGTCCTAAGATTTTAAAAATTTTTTCCTGAAGTTTAGGATCAGTAATTCTGATGCTTCCTCCACCAACTTCAAAACCATTTAAAACAAAATCGTGTTGATAAGACCTAACTTTTCCCGGTTCTTTTTCCAGTAGAGGAATATCCTCCTCTTTTGGAGCGGTAAAGGGGTGATGCATCGAATCCCAGCGATTTTCGCTTTTCTTCCATTCAAACAAAGGAAAATCAACTACGAAACAAAAAGCCAATAAATCAGGATCATTTTTATCCGGTCGAAGATCCGGTTTGTCAGTACCATACTTTTCAATCGCCTCATCATAGGGAATTCGGGGAAAAGGAAATTTATAAATTTTCTTTTTAAGAACTTTCTCGGCAATTTCTTTAAATAAATTCTCTGTTAAAGAAAGAATTTCTTCTTGGCTAGCAAAAGACATTTCCAAATCAAGCTGGGTAAATTCACCATAGGCTCTATCTGCCCGCGGATCTTCATCGCGAAAACAGCGGGCGATTTGATAATATTTTTCAAAACCAGCAACCATCAAAAGCTGTTTGTATTGTTGGGGAGATTGGGGAAGGGCATAAAATTTTCCCGGCTGTAAACGGGAGGGAACCAGAAAATCTCTTGCCCCCTCGGGGGTAGCTTTGGTTAGAATCGGCGTTTCGATTTCAATAAAACCTCTTTCATCTAGCCAATCTCGGATAAATTTAATCACCCGATGGCGAATTTCCAAATTTCTAACCATCCGCGGCCGACGCAAATCCAAATAACGATATTTTAAACGTAACTCCTCATTAATTTCCCTGCCATCAGACTGAGTATTAAAGGGAAGTTCTTTTGCTTTTGCCAAAACTTTAACTTTTTCGACTTCAATTTCTATTTTGCCAGTGGCAATTTTTGGATTAACTAAATTTGGTGGTCTTTCTTTAACTAAACCCTCTACTTCCACAACATCGGCAGTCCTTAAATCTCCTAATTTTTCATCACCAACCAACTGGATAATTCCACTTCTGTCGCGAAGGTCAATAAAAACTATTTTTCCGTGGTCTCTTCGGGAGTTTACCCAGCCACAGAGTTTGACTTTTCTTCCAACTTCTTTAGTTGTTTCAATTATTAGCTTCCTCGTCATAGACTTATTTTATATTTTCTTAAAATACTTTTCAATTTGTTTGCGGGCATAGCGGCTAATTACAAAATTAAGCCAATCTCGAGATGGCTTCTTTTTACCCTTTGCCGGAATTATTTCAACCACCTCTCCACTCCTCAACTTATAATCCAGAGGAACTAATTTTCCGTTTACCCTTGCTCCCTGACAAGAATTTCCCAACTCAGTATGAACTGCATAAGCAAAATCAACAGGAGTGGCTTCGGCTGGTAAATCATAAACATCTCCCCTTGGAGAAAAAACAAAGATTCGGTGTTTTAAAGCGTCAAATTTTAAAGAATCAATAAACTCCTTGGTATCGGTAATTTCCTTTTGCCAGGCGACTAACTGCCGAACCCAGTTCATTTTTTCCGAGGGGGCAAAAGCCCCCTTTTCTAATAAAGAATCTTTTGCCCCCCTTGTTTTTTGTTGGCCATAGTACCAGTGGGCAGCAATTCCATTTTCTGCTTCTTCGTGCATTTCCCAAGTTCTTATTTGGACCTCAAAAATTCTTCCTTGGGGGCCAAAAACCCTAGTGTGAATTGAACGATAACCGTTTGGTTTAGGAACAGCAATAAAATCAGAAACTCCTAAATGAGGGACTAATTTATAAACTTTATGAACTACCCCCAAAGAAATATAACACTCCTCGACAGTATTTACTAAAATCCTTAAGGCAACAAGGTCATAAACTTTGGTAATATCTTTATCTATTTCCGGTCGGAAAAGTTTTTTATATAAACTATAAAGATGTTTTGCCCGAGAATGAATTTCTCCCCTGATTCCTTCTTTTGCCAATTCGGCTAAAAGTTTTCTTTTTACCTTCAATAAAAGTTCTTCCGCCTTTTTATAATAAGGAGCCGAATATTTCTTAACCCATTGGTATTCCTCAGGATAAGCATAAGGAAAGGCTAAATCTTCTAATTTTCCTTTCATTTCTCCAATTCCTAATCTTTCTGCCAATGGGGCATAAATTTCCAAAGTCTCTTGGGCAATTTGGCGTTGTTTTTCTACCGGATGTACATACAAAGTTTGTAAATTATGACAGCGGTCGGCTAATTTAACTAAAACTACTCTTAAATCTTTAGCCATTACGACAATCATTTTTCGGAGATTTTCTACAAATTCCTCTTCTTGACTACCTCGAAGCTTTAGTTCTCCAATTTTACTAACACCATCAACTAGATTAGCAATATCCTCACCAAATTCCTTTTCCAATTTCTCTTTTTTCACTCCCCCATCTTCGATAACATCATGAAGTAAACCAGCGGCAATCGAACCACTATCTAGTTTCCATTCGGCCAGACTTTTAGCTACTGCCAAAGGATGATTAATAAAATCTTCTCCGGAAAGCCTTTTTTGACCGGCATGAACTTCTGAAGCAAATTGAAAAGCACGATTTATAAGGTTAAAGTCTGCCTTAGAATTGTAACTTCTTATTAAAGATAAAAGCTCTTCAAAATTTTTCTTCATTTTTGATTTTTATATCTTTAATTTTTAATTGAATTTTACGCTTTCCATTCCATTCATCAGTTGCCAAAATGTAGGCAATATCAATTGGTTGTTCTGGAGAAAGCTGGGAGAAAATATTACCAAAACCAAAACCAATTGCCTCCAGGGTAACTCCGGAGGAGCTATCAACAAGACGTAATTTTAAATGTTTGCTTTCTGTTCCCACTAATTGAGCATCTGCTATTTGAACATTTTTAGTAGCAAAAACTGGCTGGGGATTTCCCTCACCAAAAGGCGCAAGAGTTGCCAATTGGTCATATAAAGTTAAACTTAAATCTTTTAGTCCTAACTCCATATCAATTGTAAGGGTTGGTTTTAATTTCTCTTCGTCTAATTTTTGTTGGGCCAGCTCTATTAATCTTTGACGAACTAAAGAGATTTTGCTTTCTTCAATAGTAAAACCAGCGGCCTTTCGGTGTCCACCATGGGGACCCAAAAATTCGGCGCAGGCTCGGATTGCCTCAACAATATTAAATTCTTCAATTGAGCGGGCCGAGGCAACCCAATGATTTTCTCTTGGAGCTAAAACCACTGCCGGACGGTAAAATTCTTCCATAAGTTTTCCCGCTACCAAACCAATAACTCCCTCTTCGTAGCTTTTATCCTGAACAAAAATTAGCGAACTTTTACCATCGGTAGTCAACCATAAATTCCTTGCGTGAATTAAAATTTGCTGGGTAAGATCTTGCCGTTGGCGATTTCTTGCTTCAATCTTTTGAGCCAAATCTACCGCTCGATTTTCATCTTTGGTGCAAATCAAACGCAAAGAATCCAAGGGATCATCAATCCTTCCTGAAGCATTCAATCTTGGTCCGATAATAAACCCAATTTCGTAAGTCCCAATATTTTCCGGAGAAATACCAGCGGTTTGATATAAACTTATAAGGCCAATCCTTTTTGTTTTTCTAACCGCCTCCAGGCCATACTTAACTATTGAACGATTGGGACCAAGCAAGGGAACAACGTCAGATACCGTCCCGATTGTCGCTAAGTCTAAACCGCTTTCATCGCCAAGATTTTTTGCCAAAAACCAGGCAACTCCAGAACCGGAAAGCCTTGTTGTATGTAAAACAGCCAAAGCGTCTGGCTTTTTCGTGCCAGGAAGATGATGGTCGGTAATAATTAAATCCAATCCTAAATCTTTTGCTTTCTCTGCTTGTTTTACGGCAACAATTCCCTGGTCTACGGTGATTACTAATTTAATTCCCTCTTTTGCCATTTCTTCTAAACGAGCAACCTTCATTCCATAACCTTCCTTTCTTTTAGGAATAAAAGGCATCACTTCACCCCCAAGCTTATAAATTGCTTCCCAAAGAATTGCCGTTCCACAAACTCCATCAGTATCATAATCTCCATAAATAATAATTTTTTCTTTACCTTTGATTGCTTTTTTAATCCGGGCAATCGCTTTTTTAAGCTCAACTGAAGAAATTCCCACTTCTTTTGTAGTTAAATCCTGAGGTCTGGGGGGATGCAAAAACTCCTCTTGCTGCCTTTCTGTCTTCAACCCCCGATTTTCCAAAACAATCTTAATAACCTCCTCATTTTGGATTTTGGATTTTGCCTGCCTGCCGGCAAGGCAGGGATTTTGGATTTTTTTTAATATTCTCCATCTCATTGGTATATAGTATAATATCATTAATGCGCCAAATACTTCCAGAAAACCTTACCCAAAAAATTACTCCCAAAGTTTGGGAGATTTTTAAAAAATTTACCAAAAAGGGCTTTGAAATTTATCTTGTTGGCGGAGGAGTAAAAAATCTTTTGCAGGGTAAAAAACCACCTTTGGATTGCGATTTTACTACCAATGCAACCCCCTCAGAAATTCGCCTTCTTTTTCCAAAATCTTTTTATGACAATGTTTTTGGCACGGTGGCTATTCCTATTAAAAACCGCCGCGGCCTGGCAAAAATAGAAATTACTACCTATCGTAGCGAATTGGGCTATTCTGACCACCGTCGGCCAGACCAAGTTAAATGGGGAACAAAACTAGAGGAAGATTTAAAACGCCGAGACTTCACTTTCAATGCGGTAGTAATTGGTCCTCTTTTAAAAAACGGCCAATGGGACGGAAAAAATTTAGAGATTATTGACCTTTTTGGAGGAATTAAAGATTTTGAAAATAAAATTATTCGGGCCGTTGGCAATCCTGATGAAAGATTTGCCGAAGACGCCTTACGGATGATGAGAGCTGTCCGTTTTGCCGCCCAGTTTGGTTTCGTAATTGAGGAAAAAACTTTCCAGGCAGTGAAAAAAAACGCTTCTTTAATTACCAAAATTAGTTGGGAAAGAATTCGCGATGAGCTTTTTAAAATTTTAAGTAGTAATTATCCTGCCGATGGTTACCAACTTTTAAGAAACTGCGGACTGGCGCAAATTATTTTTCCGGAAGTAGAAAAAATGTTTGGGGTTGACCAAAAAAGCCCTGGTAGACACCACCAAGATGATGTCGGTACCCATGCCTTAAAGTCTTTAAAAGCCAGCCGCTCTCGTGATCCGATTGTCAATTTAGCCATTCTCCTCCATGATGTTGGTAAACCAGTGGTTGTTGACAAAGACGAAAAAGGAACAATCACTTTTTATAATCATGAGGTCGTTGGCGCTTCGATTGCCAGAAATATTGCCAATCGGTTGCGTCTCTCTAAAAAAGATACCGACCGACTTTTCCGCCTAGTTCGCTGGCATCAATTTACCGTTGACGAACGACAAACCGATAAGGCAATTCGGCGGTTTATTCGCAATGTTGGTAAGGAAAATTTAACCGATATTTTAGAAGTAAGAAGAGCAGATAGAATTGGTGGCGGAGCACGAGAAACCTCCTGGCGACTAGAAAAATTTAAGGAAAAATTAGCTGAAGTCCAAAAACAACCATTTACCGTTGCCGATTTAAAAGTTGATGGCCATGATGTAATGAGAATTTTAAATATTTCTCCCGGTCCACTAGTGGGAAAAATTTTAAATCAGTTGTTTGAAGAAGTAGTTGAGGACAAAACCAAAAACGAGCGAAAATACCTCCTTTCCCGAATTAAAGAAATTGGCAAAAAATTAGTTTAAATAATTAAATTATTTCTTTTTCTCAAGTTTATCCCAAACAACCAAAAGAGGAACGGCGGTAAAAGGACTGCTGTAGGTACCGGAAATGGTACCAATCAAAAGGGCGACAGCAAACCACCGGATTGTTTCTCCCCCAAGTAAAACCAAAGCCAAAAGCATAAAAATAATAGTTAAAGAGTTATTTAAAGAACGAACCATTGTTTCCGTAATTGCTTTATTAGCTAGGGTTTCCAAAGAAGCGGAAGAAAAATATTTTTGCGATTCCCTAATCCGGTCGTAAACGACCACCGTATCGTGAACAGAAAAAGAAAGAATTGTTAAAACCGCGGTTACAAACAAAGTATCTACTTCAACTCCAAAAAAATGCCCAAGTAAGGAAAAAGTTCCCAAAAGAACCAAGCTATCATGAAACATTGCCAAAATGGCGCAAACTCCAAATTTTTTATTCCTAAACCTCCAGGCAACATAAAACAAAATAAAACCAGCCGCCAGCAAAATTCCTATTACTGTCTTTCGCAAAAGTTCTTTTCCTAAAACCGGACCAATCGTTTCAAAACGAACTTCCTCAACCTTTACATTAAATTCTTTTTCAATTTTATTTTTAATTTCTTCAGCTTTGTTTTTCTCCAAGGGAGCAAGACGAAAAAGATAGGTATTTTGCGAAGTTTGCTGAAGAGAATAAAGTTCAATTTCAGGGACTTTTTTAACAACTTCCTCCAATTTTTCTTTTTCCACTTGTTGAGAAATTTTATACTCCAAAAGAGTCCCACCAGTAAAATCAATCGATGGCCGAAGACCCCAATGAACTAAAGAATAAACACCAGGAACAATAACTAAAGCAGAAATTAAAAAATATAACCATTTAAAGCGCATCCAGTTCATTTTTTCTCCTTCACACTTAAAACTCTTAAAATTGTTCTGGTAACGACAATTCCGGTAAATAAGCTTAAGCCAACTCCCAAAGCCAAAGTTAAAGCAAATCCCCTTACCATTCCTGAAGTATTTAAAAAGTTCCAATTAAAAGGATTAAAAAGAACAAAACAAGTTATTAAAGTACAAACATTGGCATCTCTTATAGAATCCCACGCCCGACCAAAACCCAATTCCATTGCTAACTGCCTTGGTTTCCCTGCCCAAATTTCTTCTTTCATTCTTTCAAAAATCAAAATATTGCTATCAACAGCCATTCCAATGGAAAGTAAAAACCCGGCAATTCCCGGCAGGGTTAAAGTTACCGGAATCAATTTATACAAAGCCAAAGTTAGCAAGCCATAAATTACCAACCCACAGGTAGCCAAAAATCCTAAATATCCATAATAAGCAATCATAAAAAAGGCAACCATCAAAAGACCAATCATTCCCGCCCGAATGCTTTTACGAACCGATTCTTCACCTAAACTTGCTCCTACGTTTCTTTGCTCGACGATTTTAATTGGCACTGGCAAAGCCCCGGCGTTTAGCTGAATTGAAAGTTTTTTTGCCTCATCCAAAGTAAAATCGCCGCTAATTACTGCTTTTCCGGTGTTAATTTCTTCTTTTACCATTGGGGCGGTTAGGGGTATTTCATCCAAAAAAATCGCCAGCGGTCTTCCTACATTTCTTTTAGTAATTTCGGCAAATTTTTTTCCGCCCTCATCAGAAAATTCCAAACCGACAACTGGTTTACCAGTATTTGAATCAAATTCTGCTCGACTGCGCGTTAAATCTTTTCCGGTTAAGCCTGTTGGTTTAAAATCAGCAAAAGAGGCGGCCGTTGTTGCTCCCGGAGGAAGCTCTCGAAAATCAAGTTGGGCTGTTTGACCAATTAACTCTATCGCTTTACTTACTTCGGTAATGCCCGGCAATTCTACAATCAGACGATACTCGTCTTTAAATTTAGAGGTTTGAACAAGAGGCTCATTGACACCAAATAAATTTATTCGCCGCTCAATATTGTTTTTCGCCGCCTCTAAAGCCGAGTTTCTATCTTCTTCTTTAATCTTGCTCATATCGGCAACAAAAAGCAAATGAGTTCCTCCGGCTAAATCAATTCCTTTCTTAATCTCTAAATCGCGATAGAAGCGAAGTTTGCCAATTCTAAAGTCTAATCTTGGCCGAGAAATTTCTTGGTCGATTTTAATGTTAGTTTTGGGAATAACCAGTTTCAAACGAAAAGAACTCGGCAGATCAACAAAAATTGCCAATAAAGTTAAAATAATAATTAGCCAAAAAAGCCTTCGGGGTTTCATTTTTTCCTCTTTTTAACAAAATTTTGGGAAAGAGGCAACTGTTTGGCGCCAGAAAAATTATAAATAACCCTTCCTTTTTCCGGTTCGATCTCAACTTTAACTTCATCGCCTGCTTTTATTCCAATTAGCTCAGCAAACTCCGCCGGGATAGTCACTGCCAAACTATTGCCTGTCCTAATTATTTTTTGCTTTCCCATTAACTTTTATCTTATCACAAAAACTACAAAATTTAAAACTACTCCTTGACAACCTTTCCTTGATTTTTTATAATTTCCTTACCATGTTACAAACAGTAAGTATTTCTAGTAAAAGACAGGTAACTATTCCGGCAAGCATTTATAATAAATTAAATTTAAAAAGGGGGCAAAGATTAATCGTTTCTGCCCAAAAAAACAAAATTATAATGGAACCGGCACAACTTTTAATAGAAAATTTAGCCGGAAGCATTACGCTTCCCCGAAAGTTTAGAGGAAAATCAATCCAACAAATTATTCAAGAAGCAAAAAAAGATTATTTCTCTAAATGAAAAAATTTTTTGTGGACACCAATTTTTTTCTCCGGTTTCTTCTAAAAGATATTCAAAACCAACATATACAAGCAAAAAAACTACTTTTAGAAGGGGCTGAGGGAAAAATTGAGCTTTTTACCTCTTTAATTGTGATTTTTGAACTTTACTGGGTGTTAACTAGTTTTTATCAAAAAAATAAAAAGAAGGTTGCTAAAATTATTTTAAATATTTTGAAATTAAAATTCATTGATTTAGAAGAAAGAGAAATCTTACTTCACGCTCTTAAAATATATTCAAACAGCAATTTAGACTTTGAGGACTCTTATAACTTAGTCTATGCTTTAACTAAAAAAGCTGATAAATTAGCTACTTTTGATAGGAGGTTAGAAAAGATATTTGAAAAAGAAAAAAGTTAGTTTATTATTCTACCAAATTCATTTCATCTCCAATTAACATCACTCGGGCGTCGGTAAGAATTCCTAGCAAAAATGGGTCATGACGTTTTTTACGGAAGGCAAGTTCCTCCTTGGTCATTACTGTATAATTTATTTCTCGGCCAATTTTTTGCTCTTCCTCGCGAACAATATTTGCCAATGCTTGAAGATTAATATCGCCAACGACTAATAAATCAACTGCTCCTTGTTTGGTAGGCAATCCCCGGGCAAACCGGCCAGAAAGCATCGCCAAATAAACCTTACCAATTTTATTTTTGTTTTTTACAATCGCTCCTCCTAAGCCAACAGTTTTAGAAGTTAAAGAAAGCAAATCGCCAAATAAAGGATGGCTTTTTTCCAACCAATAATAAATTCTGTTTCCCCGACTTTCTTTTTTTACCAAACCAATTTTTTCCAAATAAGCAAGTTCCCGACGAACGGCGTTAATTTCTTCACCAGTCAAACGCGTCAGTTGGCGAATATAAAAAATCTCATTAGGTTGGGCAAAAAAAGCCTGAAGTACTTTTACTCGGCATTTGGAGACAATTAAATCTCCCAGCACTTTTTTCCTTTCCGGGCAGGTTAGTAACTAACTTGACGGCCAGTAGGTAAAATTTCAATCCAAATCTGTCCGCCGTTAAATTCTACTTCTTTACCTTTAGAATCAGTAAATTTGGTTCTTTCTTGTCTTTTCGCTTTAGCCCAGCTTCCTTCAATTACCTGACCATCTTGGAAAATAAGGGCTTTTCCTTTGCCAATAGTTTTGTAAAGCATATGTTTTAGTTCATCAATTGGCCCCTTTTCATCCATAAATTGGATAATAACCACCTTTGCTGTTAATTGCTGATTGTTGTTTAAATCTGTATGGGGTTGGCCACCATTGAAGCGGCGATAAATATTTGCCTGTTTATCATATTCCCAACTTACCGCGTAATCTTTATATCCCTGCCAAAAATCAAATTCAATTTTACTGGTTTCACCTCTTTTGTCTAACGGTGCTTCTTGTTTAAATTTCCAGCTGACAAAATTTTTATCCCAGCGGTTTCCCTCGCTGTCTTGAGCATCCAAACCTCTTTTGTGAGCTACTTCCCAAAGTTTATCGGTAGTAGAATACATTGTGTGTTCCGTGGCTACCGGATGGCCAATTCTTTCATAATCTCGCCAGAAAACCGGAAAGCCAATCGCAAATTGATTTAAGTCATTTTTCTTTTTCAACCAACCGTAGTCAGCAATTTGCCCCAAAGCATTCGCCGGTCCCGGAACATTTGCTCCACCAACATGGGCATATAAAGGATAATCGCCATATTCCGAGGCAAAATCTAAAAAGTAAGTTCTGGCAGAGCGGACAGGACCAATAGTAACTTCTTGAGCGGCAGCCCCGCAATAAAAAACCGCCAAAAATCTGGTAATTCCCCCCTCAGCTACAGCCTCGTAAACTACGTCTGCATTTGATAAACCACTTTGGGGACGAGAGTCTTGATGGTTTTCTATCATTACTGTTAAAGGTCGGCGTTGTTCCCAAATTTTCCTTTCCTCTTTGGTAAACATTCCTCCGTTTAAGGGGCATTTTTCTGTTTTAGGCGCTGATAAATCTACCCGAAAGCCCGATTTTGTTTCACTAACCGGAGAGACAGGGGTATTAATTTCCGCCGACTGATTTAACCAGCGAAAGCCAGCGTAAGAAACAGCGGCAGAAACCAAATATAAAACCACTCCTCCTAAAATAGCAAAAATTATTTTTTTATTTTTAATCGATTTTTCTGGCATTTTTTATTGCTTGAATTTCCTCGGTTGATAATTGATAACCAACTGCCTTTCCTTTTTTAACTGGCTTGGCGTAGATTCTGGTAACCTCGCGACTATGCAAAGAAGAGATTACCAAACCAGAATTCTCACCGTCAAGTATCGCTAAAGAAAAACTTTGATTTCCGCCAACTTCAGCAAAAGGGTTAAAGCGAACTAGGCCTATTTTTTGAATATTATAAAGATTTTCCTTTTCCAGTTTTTTTACAATTTTAAAAAGTTCACCTGTCCGCTTTTCTTCCTCTGCCAAATCTTTAATAACCTTTTCTAAAACTGTTTGTAAATTTTTTTTCTCTATACCCTCAGTAAGCTTTTGGTAATGCCTAATTGCCCGAAAAAGGAAAAAAGTCAAAACTCCTAGCCAAATGAAAATAAAACCTAAAATAAAAAAAATAGAGTTGTTTATCATCATTAGTTGATTTTAAAACTCATTCGTGATATTGTCAACATAGAAATGGGGAAAAAAAGAAAAACTCGCCAGCAAAAAATTATCCTTCAACTAAAAAGAAAACTGGCTTCTCAAACGGGAGAAAAAGCTTTCTTTAAGGCAAAAACAGAAGTTAGTCAAGGGTTAATTTCCTATAGGACTATATCTCAGCCCCAAGAAGACCAAACTTCAAAAAAGAATGATAATACAAGCCTTTCTTATGATCCAAGGCTAGTTAAAAGAGATATTTTAAAAACTATAATCTTATCTTTAATCGTAGCTAGCCTTGAGCTTATGTTATACTTAAAAATAAGGTAGGCCTTTTGAAATCCCTGCCCAAAAAGGAAAGGGGGTGAAAAGAAAAATGGCAAGCTTTTATTGTGTAAAGTGCCGCGCCAAAAAAGAAGTTCCAGATAGCGAGGTTAAACACATTACAATGAAAAACGGCAAACCAGCATCTCAAGCTGTTTGTCCAACCTGCGGCACAAAGATGTTTAAGATTGGCAAATAAAAAAATAATTGCCAACAAAAAAGCCCCCCGCTTGGCAGGGGGCTTTTTATTTTCAATAAAAAATTATTTCCTTTTGCAAGTTCTTTTTTCGTTGTTTTTTAACTGTCTTTTGGGCTTTGCCTTCTTTGTAGCTTTTCTCGGCATAGCTATTTTTTTCACCCCCTTCACTAAAAAAGTTCCCCCAAAAAGGAGCTATTTTTAAAAAATAAATGGGCTCTGTTTTATCTTAAAAAAATGAATAGGTTACGAAACATTTTAGACATTGAGATTAAGTGAGTGACTTAAAATTTGGAGCAACAGGAATTCCTACAAAAGCTTTTCTTCTTTTTGGTAGAATCAGAGGCTGGGAGGAGGTGAGAAAG